>OCZT010000632.1_pt1 | contig 35345 bp, 45 predicted proteins | sample 1539031 | NCBI WGS metagenome assembly OCZT01 (sample SAMEA3539308, study PRJEB22396) | soil metagenome | biome: tundra; feature: field; material: soil | place: USA | collected 2010-05 | depth 0.15 m | reverse complement strand
ACACGAACACGATCCCGCAGCCGTTATGCCAGTAGGAGGAGAGCAGGCCACCTGACCAGTCCTTGCTGCTGTATGAGAGGTAGGAGACTCCGAAACGGCCGCCGTACGCCTTGAGCGTCGGGCAGCTGGGCCCACCCCACGCGAAGTCGACGCCGAATCCTGCGCCGGAGACCGTTGGCTTAGGCACCAGTCCGGAGGGCGGGATGGCACCGGGGACCGTTGCGGCGCACTGCATGTAGTAGTCGACGCCGACGCACGGATGGCCGCTGACGACGGCAGGCCCCGGCGTCGTAACCGTAACGGTCTTGTTGACCGTGAGGGTCTTGGTCGCGCCGCAGCCAGCGAGCAGCAGGAGCGCTACGAGAAGGAGCAGCCAGCGGCGCATGCTAGGCGACCGGAGGCGCAGGCACAGGCCCAGTAGCAGGGCCGAACCCGATACCCGCCAGGAATGTCAGAATGCCGACAATGATGCCTTTGGCGTCGGTCGACAGGTTGAGCGTGGTGATCGCAGCGCTGGCGGCCATCAGTACGGCCGTGATGACCACGCTGGCGGCGGCAGTGAGATGCAGCGCGTTGCGGAAATACGGGCCGACGAGCGGACTGATTCCGATCGCCGCCAGGAACACGAGCGCGACCGTAATGTCGTTATGCCACGGCTGCGTGAACTGGAACGTGGTGACGTTCAGGACGGCTAGGACGCCAGCCACGAGCGAGAGCACCAGCGCGACCGCGGTGGGAATGTTGAGTCTCATGAGAATCCCTTTCGGGTTGAGGATTAGGCCGGGGTCACCCGACGCCAGCGAGCTTTGAGCTCTGACGGCTCAATCGAAATCAGGAAGAAAGTGACGACGTTCTCCGCCAGCACACCATCGGGAGATGACTCGAGGACTTGCACGAGGCAGCGCCCGTCCGTGAAATACGCGCGGATGGGGACGGCATCATCAGGGATGCGCAGGCGCGCGGGCACGACATCAGAACGCGCGCGAGCCGACGATCGCCAGAATCACGAGCACGATGACGAGAAGCACAAGCAGGTTCATGGATCCTCCTATATGTCTAGTGGTTCTGAGCGTCGAAATAGGGGCTGTATGCCCAGCGCGTAGAGGCCGCGGACGTAGTCCTCGATCGGCTGGCCGTCCGCGAGCGGCACTACCTCTAGCGCGTTGGTCACGACGTGCCAGCCGGCAGGCTGCTGCCACGACCAGATCAGCTTTGCGGCAACGGCGCCACGTAGCATCGAGCGAATCTCACGGCCAGACAAGGGGTTACCCGTGAAGGATTAGCGTGACCGCAATCCCGGCGACACCGATGATGGCGGCGCTCATGATGGCGGCGACCATGATGGCGGCGACGATGACGGCCATCTTGCTGTCCCGCTCGTCGCGCCCCTCATGCGTCTGCGCCTTGCCGCCGGCCGTCTCATACTGGACCCTGCGCAGGTCGGTCACGTCCTTGATGATCGGCTCGAGCGCAGCGGAATACTGCGCTTGCAGTTGAAGGCGCGTCGTCTCGACCTGGGTCCGCATCGCCTCGGCCGACGAGGCCACCTGGGCCGCGAGCGTCGTAGCCTGGGTCGCCTGAACCTGGGCAGCCGCGGCAACGGCTCCGACGTCGACGGCGCGGATGGCGTTGATGCGTGCTGTCTCAGACGCGCGCAACTCATTGTCATACGACGCGCGTAGGTTCACGATCTCGCGGACGTGGGCGCTCTCGGCCTCCCTCAGATCGTCTTGGCGCCGCGTGTCGGAAGCGACGAGGGCAAGGACGTTCACCGACGGATCGGTGGCTGTCCTCCCGGCCGCGTCCGCTGCGGGGCCCGGGGGCATCTGCAGTTCACCGTTGGTCATGCAAGTCCTCCTTGACTAGGGGCCAGAGGCTTCCTTTTACAGCGATTTCCATCCGGCGTGCAGCGGGCGCGGCGAACCATCCGGCCGCACCATCCCCGACATCCACCCGCCGCCCGACAACTCCGTGTCCTGGTACAGGTACTGTCCGAACATTTCCACGGTTCCCACGCTCGGATTCAACCCTTCACACCAGCGCATCAGGTTACGAACACCAAGCCACTGCGCCTGCTCTTGAGTGGCAAGTGGCGGAGTTTCCTCCCAGTAGTAACCGCCAGGGTGGTTCGGGTTTAGTTCGGTCCAGAACTCATAGCCGCCTTCTGTCAACCAGATCCGTCGCGCCCGGCCGTGCTTGCCGAGCCGATCAAGGATGCTGTGGACGAGCGGGATGCCTGTCGTCGGCCGGTGTTCCCGCACATCGTTATACGGATGATGCGCCCAGCCAAGCTCGACACCTTTCGGCGGCTTCCACCCCGCAAGTGCTTGCAGAACGCCCTCGGTAAAATAGTTGACTGACGCCCACCCGGACCCGTCAGGTAGATCCGCGCACGCTGGGGCGAGCAGGATAGGCGTCGCCTTGTTTCGTTCCCAGACCGTCGCGGCCGTCATGATCAGTTCGGCGGTGCACTTGATGAACCGCGCGGGAGCTTCGATAAAACCAAGGTTTGGCTCGTTCATCACCGCGATGCCCTGCACCTTCGGATGGCGGGTTAGCACCCGCTCGATGTAGTGCGCCCACGGACCTGACGGTGTCAGATCATCCGGAGCGACCCTGCCCGACGCGGTGCCACGAGCCCGAACGTGGATCGCCCACGCTGGACTTTGGCTCGAGCACGCGATGAACGTCTGCAAACCGTCGGCGTGCGCTGCCGCAACGTCAGCGTCAAACACTGTCCACTGCGAGGCGTCGATGCGACCTTGCTGCGGTTCGAGCTTATTCCAGCTTGGCGCCCAGATAACTACCGCGTCAAAGCCGTCGCGAGCGAACGCTCGCGCTGCCGTGTCGGCAGCATAGTCCATCTCGTTGAGCGCCCGGAGCACAACTAAGGCCCCTCATTACCTTCTGTAAGCTCAACAGCCGCCTCTTCCGCCTCGGGAATGGCGATCACACCCTTAGCCGCCAACGACCGCAAAACCTCCTGCACGTTACGAGTCTCCACAATCTTCGACGGCCGGCCCGTAATCGACAGCAACTTATCCCCGCTCGCCTGAGCCACCCGAGACGCGTTCGCAGCAGCCCGCGAAGGATCCTGCTCCTCACCCGACTCAAGCCGCTCAGTCGCCTTCCGCATCGCAAGCTGCGTCAGCTGTGTCGCCTGCATCGCCGAATCACGCAGCTCATGAGCAAGCGCAGCCTCTACCTGACCCGAATACTTCTCGCGGAGCTCGTCGTAGCGGATGGCATGCGACGTTTTCCAGCCATTGAGTGTGACTGCGGGAAGTTCTATCTGCTTCTGGGATTTGAGATACCGAGAGGCTGCTGACGCGTTGCCCGCCCATGTAATCATCGCCATCAAACCTTCGGTAATCTCCTCCTCCGAGTACTGTTTCGGGAGAAGCCCCCCCTTGTAGCCAGGGCCGATTCCTGCCATCACTTACGCGCCTTCTTAGCCACCACCGCAGCCGGCGTTGAGGTGGCGGCAGCCTTAGCCATCGTCGCGGACCCGTACTTCTTTGCGCCGATGCTGTACGCCAGGCCGCCGGGATTCTTCACACCTTGACTCGCGAGCTTCTGAGCGAGCATCTGAAAGTTAGACGCCATACGATCCTCCTAAATCTCGAGCTTCATTGTCAGAAGATCGTCCCACTCTGGCTCTTCCCGCCACCGAGCCCATACTGGCCACCGTATTGGTACGGAGTGTAACCAGCGCCAGCCAGCGCCGCCAAGCCCGCGGAATTATTTACGCCGACTGCTGGCATCGTGATCCCCGTGACTGAATTGACGTAGGTCGGAATCCCGGCAGGAATCGGAATTTGAGCCTGCGTGTAGTTGTGCGACGCCATGTCCATCGGCGACAGTCCCGGAGCCGCCATCATCGTCACTGGCGTGTCGCTCCAGGAGCCGGGTAGTCCCCCCCCCGTGTGGGCGGCCCAGGGTATCGCAGCGTTTGGTGACGCCGCGTTCGCAGCCGCCGGCGCCGGGTCCGTGTGTCCCACCACCGATGCCGCAGCCGCCGGAGCCGTTGCGGGCGCAGCCGCGAGATTCACAACATTCCCCGCGGCTGTGGTTCCCATAGACGTGGGATTCAAAGCCGTGTTGACCGCAGCCTGCACCGGAGGAGCCCCTCCGGGCGTTGCCAACGACGCCCCCCCAACCCCCGAGGTCGTCTGCGGCGTCGGATTGAACGTGGGCGCTGCCGCCTGCGACGAGGCTAGCTGCTGGAACCCTGGCCCCATAACATCGGCTGTATTGACCGTGCCAGCCGGAACCATCTTGCGAGTCGCGAGTTGTTGAGCCAGCAGATCAAGATTAGTAGCCATAACGCTTTCTAAGGTCCGGGGATAGTGCGAATGTCAGCAGCCACAGGCGGCAGTTTCTCCTGCGGTGCTTCCTGGATAGCCATTTGGGCGAGTACCTGCGCCAGCATTTCAAGACTGTTCGTTTTGCGTATCATTTGAACGCTCCGATCCCTGCAAGGAAGTTGTGGAACGCAATCCCGGCAGGCGAATTGGCATGGGTTGAGTCACCCGTGTTCCCTGACGCCTGCGCCTGCGTCTGGGAGCCTGATGTGCCCCATCCGAGCTCGAGGCCCGTACCGCCGCTGTTGTACGTTCCGATCGTCTGCCCGGCCCTGACCGTGTCACCCGGCTTTACGGTCGGGTTGATCGCCTCAGCAACGTAGTAGTACTTGCCCGCTTGCGGCCCGTTCAAAAATTGAAACAGCACATACGGCTGGCCGCGATACCAGTTCGGGTAAATGTTGACAACCTTGCTGTCACCAATCGCTTTGATCGGGGCGCCGTTACTCATCGACGCGTCGACACCCATGTCCGTACGTTCCCACGTCGCGCCTGGCAACGGATTCGTATAGCCGGACCCTTTCAAATTCGCCTGGAACGCAGCAGGATGCTGGTTCAACGGAGTCGACGGCCCGGCGATCTTCTGCAAAGCTGCCTGAGCAGTCTGATAGTCGGCAGGATTCGGGGCTGCCGTGGTCAGCAGCCCGGATGTCAGCAAGGGATTGCCGCTCGAGCCCGTACTGACCTTCGGCTGGCCTGCCGCATACGGATCCGTCTGGCCAGAGAGATAGTTGCCGGCGATCGACTTCGCTAGCGCCGCGTTGTAGCCGGCCTGATCGAACGTGGTCGTGGTAGGCGACGTCGTTGACGGAGCCTGCGGGAGCGTCTGCGGCTGCGCTCCCGTGCCAGGTGTGCTGGGGCTACTCGCCCCCGGCACGGAGGACTTGTAGGTGTTATAGACAGCATCGAGGTTCGGATAGCCGCTGGACGCCCAACCCGAACGCTGGATCGCGTCGATCTGCGCGGCCGGCGATTGGCCCGCGGTCCTGGTGATGGCCTGAATCCCCGAACTAGCGGTGCCAAAGCCCGGATCTGACCATTGGCCCTTGAGCCACTGCGCAGTCGCTTTCGCCGCCGAGACCGGATTCTTCCAGACGTTGTTAGCGGCGCCGAGCGTGGCCGTATCGGTGTAGCCGATGTTCAGCCAATCGTGATTGTTGGCCGCCTGGCGCTGCGCGGCCGCGGATCCGTTCTCCTCAGAGGCGACCCACGCGCCCACCACGCCGGGGTTCAGCCCCGTGGCGCCGGCTAGCTGCGAAATGAACGTAGATTGCCCGGATGTAAAAGCTGGCATCGGCTGCTAAGCCTCCTCCCATGACGTCGACGCGAAAGACTCTGGCGGTGTTCGCCGGCGCGATTATGCTGATGATGCTCGCGCAGATCAGCGGCACGAACCCGCGCGGCGATCTGACTGGACTTGGCTGGGCGCTGTACGCCGCGGGCGGCGCGCTGCTACTCAGCGTTTTCGTCTAGTCACCCTCATACCTTATGCCGATACTGGACGGGAGCTTGTGTTGCAGGGTTGATTCTTAGCGGCTGCTTGACTGGGACTAGTTTCTCATTTCCTGGCCTTGAGTAGCCGTCCCGACTATTTTCCATCTGGCCCAGCCCGAATCGGCCAGAGATGGCGTTTTGCGTGCCTGCTATACCAAATGGATCACGTCGCATCCAATCTTGGTATGCGATATTGTCTCGCCAACTGTTGGCGAGGTCCAGTTGTTGACTTAGTGGGGCCGAGAGACTGGCTCCGCTCGCCGTCGGCGCATACCACGGCTTTGCAGTACTCGTCGCCGGGCTGTACCAGCCCTTTTTCCCTTAACTGCTCGAGCTAGGCGCATACCATGGCTTAGCAGTACTCGGCGATGCCGTGCCCACTCCAGGGTTTGGATACTGCCGCAATGGCTGAATATCCTTCAGGAGCCCTTGCCAAATCCCCGGGTTTGGACCTTTGGTCTGGGGAGCGAACCCGGTGGACGTGTCGTAGGACGAAGCGCCGCCCTGCCTCGCTGTCTGGAACTTGGTGTAGAGCGGCAGGAAGTTTGAGAGGACGCTGTTGAGCGCCACCAGCATCTTCTCACCCTGGTTCGGCGTTTTCTGGCCCGTCGGGTCGCTGGGACTTTTCAGAGGGCGCCCGAGCCAGTTGTCGCCGAGAAGCGCGAGAACCATCGGCGTCAACGTCGGCTCAATAAGACTCGCGGCCGTCCCGCTGAAATCGTTCGCCATCCCCTGCGGTGAGTAGTACTGAGAGGCGATCAGCTTGTTATTGACCGGAATCGAACCCTGAAGATAATCAGCGAGATGCCCCGGCGAGAACATGTCAAGACCCTCCGCCTGACGCTGCTTCTGCGTCCCAGTCGTCGCCGACGCCAGCAGCCCCGTTTTGATCGGCTGGTCGACAGGCATCCTCGCGAGCCATTTCACACTGTTGACCCACCACATTCCAAACGGGCTGAACATCAACGCCGTCTGCCCCGAAGGCGTCAAATCCGTCCACGTACCATGCACACGCCTGACCTGGGCGGACAACTGGCGCGCTGTCTGATCGCTCATCAGCCCCTTCGCAGCATCCTGGGCAGCCCTCCCTTGCAACACCATCAACGAATCCGACTGCTTCAACAGCTCCTGGCCGACAGCCCCCATCTGCTGATTCTGCTCCAACACTTTCTTGCTGCCGTTGATCACCAGATTCTGCCAACTATTCCAAGCAGTGCTGAGTTGCCGCGGCCCGGGACTTTTGAATAGCTTCTCGACTGCTTTCATCGGCGGACCAAGCACCGTCCCACCGAAATACTTCGAGCCCTGACGAGTCTCCATTGACCGCGTCATACCGGCAAGCGTTCCACCCGCGAGCTCAGTTCGCCGTTCAGCCGCCAGGCGAGGATCTATCTTCTCAAGCTCTTTGAACACGTTACGGCCCGACACCAGCGACCGTACGCCTTCGCCCGCGCCGATATCGCGGATCAAACCTTCCTGCGTAACGCCCGGAATGTGTCGGATGGATGTTCCGAGCGCGACCCGACGAAACTGGCCGGTGCTCGCCCGCGCCGCCCGCATAAACGTGTTCGGACTGATCTGATTCTGATGAGCCCTAAGCTGATCTACGACCGTCTTGTCCATCAGCCCGAACTTGCCGGGCGTGTCAGTCGGCCGCAGACGCTCGTTGATATCCAAGGATCGGATTTGCGCTTCGTGATCCAACGCGGCTGGATTGAGGATCTCTCCGGTGGAATCCTTCGAGGTCATACGACCCACCTGAACCGGAACCTGGCCATCGAGGCGGTCAGCCTTCGCATCCTTGAACGTTCCCCAAAACCCACCATTCGGATGTCCGACCGCGGTCGACGTGAGGATCTTGTCCATCGCACGATGCGCGTTTATCACACCCTCGAGCTGCACCCGATGCTGCAACAAAGCCTCATGAGTTGGATCGGTCAGACCATGCGTGAACGCGTACCCAGTGTTCTTCTGGCTCACCTTGGCGGGATATTGATGCTGGTTGATGTAAAACGCGCTGTCGCCCTTCGGCTCGCCATGAGACGTGTACGCCAACGGCCGGCCGCCCGTCTGAGCCTTGTCGAACGCCACCATCTCCGGGGTAGACAGCTTCCGGGTCCGTACCGCCCCCTTCGAAAGATCCAGCGGCGTCTTTGACAAGACATCGGGATTCAGCACGATCGAACCAAGCCACTGCTGATCTGGAAAGTGAACGATGTCGTAACCCGTTGCACGAGCCTTGTCGACGATCTCCTGGGCGTGCTCAAACTCGCTTGGGGCGCCAGGCATAGAACTCGGCGACGGCAACTCCGACTCCGACACATGCAAAACCTTGGCGTCTGGTTTTACATGGTATTTCTCGACATGACCCTTCGGGCCTGCGTACCCTTCGGCTATTTTTTGGCTGTGCGTTACAAAGAACTGTTTATCCCACCGCGGAGCGTCATGTATCGCGCCGACTGTGCTGCGTGCAGTGCCAGGACGTGTGCCACGAAAGATGGCCGGCTTGGTGCGATCCGGCGCAAGTCTGTCGGCTTCCGCAGGGGAAGCGTCCTTCACCATCCCCAGCTTCTCGTCAAGCCGAGCGCCAGGCATGTGCGACAGAACGACAGGCTGCAACTCGCGGCGCGTCAAAGCCTCTTTGGTCAGATCCCCGTAATGACCGTGGGTGAACGCCTCGTCCTGTAGCGGCTTGATGTCTTGCGCATACTTGTGTGCAGCAGCGAACAGAAGCGCAGCGTTCTTGGGCTTGGCTAGCGCCTTGTCGTTGATTGCCGCTTTTAGCTGCCCCACATACTTGTCATGCTCGGCGAGCGGAGCCTTCAAACCCTCCAAATCGGGACGGGTTGCCGCTACCGAATCCAGGTGCTTCTGAAGGTCGGCGATCAGCGTCTCTGGAGTGCGAGCCGTGTGGTCGGTGACTCGCGCGAGCACATTCGCGCCATGAATCAGCGCCGACCCGGGGTTGTATGTCAACGCTTTGGCAGCACTGACCGCCAGGCGTTTTCCCGGACTGGCGAGCATCGATTCGGCGTGAGCGTTGCGCTGGCTAGCGACGGCTGCGCTGCGGATCCGCTCTCGCACACCGACGAGACTTCTCGAAACTTCCTGGCGTAGGAGACGTTCGCGAAGAAACTCGGTTCGAGGAACGAGATGTCCCGCCTCGTTCGTCTTATACAAGCCGGCGGCTGCGAGCTTCTGCGCCGCCCGGGTAAGCGGGTATGGGCTGAGTGCCGGCCGCTCATGCGTCAGGTTGCCCGTCAGCTTCACACTCGGCGGCACCTCATGCGTCGGTCCAAGAGCTCTAGCTAGCGCGCTGTCAGGCGCGACAGCTCGTGCAGCGTCCGCGGCAACCTTCGTCACGCCGGCGAGAGGTGCTGCGACCGCAAGCGCCGTGTTGACGGGATGCTGGTAGAAGGAGCCAACAGGATCCTCCGCGATCTTCGCGTACTGGCCCAAGCTGTCAGACGCAAGCTTGCCGAACTGTCCATGAAGCACGTCTCCGCCGAGCGTGCCGACTGTCGAGAACGTTTCGGCGGGAAGGTTCACAACATCCTTCGCTGCGTTGCCAAGAATCTGCTTAGCGCCTGCGGAGCCGCCGAACGGCGAGACCGTCCCGATGCCTGGAATCGTTCCGCCTCCGCCAGACACATGAGCCGGCGCGCCGGCCCCCGCTCCCTTCCAGTACGGGTTGTTTCCGGGCGCGAGCGTCTTCAAGAACCCGCCGATGTCCTTCAGCACGTTCGGGCTCTTCGCGTTCTGAGCGTTCAGATACTGCGTCAAACCCTTTCCGCTGCCTGTACCGGTCATCTGCTGTCCCAGCGACGGGATGCCATGACCCCCGATAGCTGACAGGATCAGGTTTCCTTCAAAGCTGGGAGTGCGCAGCGCACCCTTGACGACCGCTTGCCGTGCAGCGGGCGGCTGGTGAGCGAACGTTTCGAGCACCGCCTGCTTGTATGCGTTGCCGGTCGGAACGATCGGACCTGTCTGCACACCACGCTGCGGAGCGATCACAGCCCTCGCTACGGGCCTGGCGGTAGGAGCGGCTGCTCGTACGGTCGCGCCCACGCCTCTCGTTGCTGCACCGCCGGCCCGGTTGGCTACCCCCCGGATAACGCTTTGAACGGAAGGCGCCTTCGTCGGCTTAGGAGGTCCCACCGCCAGTTTAGGGGGTGGGCCGCTGAGAGCGGTCTCGCCGATCGCTGGCATTTCAGCCTATGCCAACCGTGCCAAGCGCACCCTTGACCGCGTTGCCCACAGTCGGCGCTGCCGGCTTGTAATTCGCCGTAACCTTGACCGGCGCGCCCTTGTAAGTCCCGCCGCGTACTCCCATGCCATGCAAAATCTGCGCCTGAGAAGCACTGATCGAACCGTACCCCAACAGCTCATATGCCGTTTCGATCACGGCATCGGTAAACCCAAACTTTGCGCTGATGGTCGTCCGGATTGTGCCCGCCACCGCCCCGTTAGGCTTACCGATCGATCCTTGTGCCTCTTGGATCAGACCGAGGGTCTTTTGCACCTGCCCCCAGAACTTGCTGTTCTGAGCCGGCGCCATCGGCTTCGCGGCAGTTCCCAACTTCCCCTGCTTTTGAGCCAGAAGCGCATTATGGTACAACGCGTTGGCTTGGTCGCGAGCCGAAGTGATCTGCTGACCGCTAGCCGTCAAGGCGTTCGTCGCAGCTTTACCAGCAGCGGTCAAATCCTGGCCTCGCATCGTGACTGCCTGACCGCTAGCAGTCAGCTTGTTCTTCGCCACATCTTGAGCTACGGTGATTCCCTGAGCGTTAGCCGTATTCTGAAGCCCCTGCTCGGCAATCTGATAGTTCCGTTCCTGCGTACGCAACGTCCCCAACGCAGTCGCCTTCAACGCGCCACGCGAAGCCTGCAACGCGCCGATCTTCGCGTTCAACGGCTCGTTTGCCAAAGCTCCCGCCCGTGCAAGATCGCCGATCTGCTGTTCGCCCTCAAGCGATACCACCCCGCGGTTAGCTGACGCAGCAGCCGTATAGTTCGCTGCCTGGTTCGCGCCGGCTGACTGGAACGTTTGAGCGTTGAGCGCGCCGATGCCCTACTGCTGGGCTGTCGTAGCGCCCAGCGCCGCCAACTGTCCACCATCCAACCCCATAGCGCCCATCCGTCCCAGCGCGCCGCTCTGAGCCTGCTGACCAGCCTGGGCGATACCCGCCTGCTGCTGAGCATTGATCCCCTGCAATGTGCTGTTCAGCCCAGTGCCGATACTCTGCTGCTGGCCGACGGCATCCTGCGCTGCCTGCGCAAGCTGCATGTAATAGCCGAAGTCCTGCTTCTGACCCGCCTGATTTGAAGTGTTGTCAGACGCGATCTGACTCGCGAGTTCAGAAATCGGTCCTTTGACTTGAGCGTCGGCAATGCCACCGGCTGCCGTGTCGAGCGCCTTGCCCGATAGGGTCTGGCTCGGGTTATACAACGCACTGTTGAAACCAGCGTTGGGGTTGGCCTTGCCAGCTTTGCCAGCTTTGATGCTGCTGGCGGGAGCCCACTTACCCGGGCCGACCGCCTTGATCAGCTGCGGTTTCCCGCCGACCATCACGTAATGTCCACCGCCGGATTTCGGAGGGGGAGGAAGTCCAGGGATGCTAGCCATCTAATCCTCCTTAGAAAATGGATGCGCGGGCGCCAGCGGCGCGCGACCCCGCGCGCTTGGGGGGCGTGGGGGGCGTGACGTTTCGCTTGATCAGCTGGTTGGGGGGTGTGACGTTCGCCTTGATCAGCTGGTTGGGGGGCTTGGCTGCGGCCGCCGGTCCCGCAGGAGTCGCAGAAGCCGCAGGAGCCCCAGCCGACGGTGATGCCGGTGGTCCCGCCGCGGGATTCTTCGCCGTCGCTGCCGCCATCCGGCCTGCGGACGCCAAACCCAACGCGTTCTGCTCGAGTGATAGGCCCGACTTGACGTTCGCGATCGCCTGATTCCACGCCGCGATCTGCTGAGAAGAATGCAGCTGGTCGTTCGACTGCGTAGTGAGATACGCATGGTTCAACTGTCCAAGCGTGTTTCCCAACGCGCCCTGCGCAAACCCGCCGCGAGCATTCTCCGCGTTCTGATCTCGCGTCGTCGCCAAACCCTGGTTGTATGTCAGTTGCGCGAGAGCGGCCGCCAGGTTCGTCTGATTGTTCGCAATGTCAGACGTGTAAGTGCCGATCTGGTTGCCAGCCTTCAGGTTCGCCTGCGCCAGATCGGAAAAGTAGGTGGCGTCATACGGTGACGACTGAGGAGCCGCAGCAGCAGGCGCAGGCGCGGGCGCGGGCGTAGGAGCGGGCGCAGGCGCGGGCGCAGGCGCGTTTGGGTTGACCAGTGGGCCCGTGGGGGCGCCGGGCACGCCTTGATACCCCGGCGTTGGCCCGAACAATCCCCCCACTGGCGTGGGAGCGCGAGGGGTGGGCACGCCTTGATATCCCGGCGTTGGCCCGAACAATCCCCCGAGCTTCACGGGAGCGGGAGCCGGCTTCGGGGCTGCAACCCCGCGATACCCCGCCGTTGATCCGAAGCCTCCGCTGCTAGCCATGTTCAATCCTTACACGTAGGTCCATGATCCCAAAACCCCATTCCAGTAGCCGACCTTCCCGAGCGTGCTGTCGTAATACGCCTGCCCCGGATCGGGATGCGACGGGGCAGCCGCGTACACCGGAAAGCCAAACGCCGTTTCGATCTGCTCGAAGTTGGCTTGGACGTCCTCGAGCCCGTGAATCTGCCTAAACCTGAATCTCATCAGGCAACGATCAGGTCGCGACGGTCCGTGATTATGAGCACCTAGCTGATCACCATGTCCTGCGTGTTTGACGTTGCACTGAACACGGGGCTGATCGCGTTGAACACACCGATCGAGTAGACGCGAGCTCGGCCGATGTTCGCACCACCACCCCCGAGCGTGCTCGACAGCTTCAACGTTTCCGCAGGGTTGAAATCGGTCGCCACCGAAAAGTCGACGCTGCCCTCCCCGTCAAAGCGAACCTGCCTAAACCGCTTCTTGAAATACGGGGTTGGAAACCGGCGGCGACGGTAGAAGGTCGGAGACTGCCACGGCCCTCGCCAAACCCAAGTGAACATTTGCCCGTTATCGGTCGTGACCCCATTCACGAAGCACTGATCAACGACCGAGCTCGTGCCCTTCGCTGACATCAGTATCGGAACATTCGGCTGGAAATGTTGCGTCACGAACTGGTTAGAACCGAACGAATGGCGCCACCACGACTGCAACGCCGAATCGAAATCCAAGGTCGTGTCGTTAGATCCGATCGTCCCGAGCGTATTGACCGACAGATAGTAGTGGCCGTCGAAATAGATGCCCGCAGCGGTAGCCTTCACCGTGGCAGGAATGGCATCCAGCGTTGGTTTGATGTTGTCGCTGATCGGCGTAATCTTTGACCCGTTCGTCAAGTACACGCCGCGGGTCTCCGCGAGAAAATAGGTGCCTTCCGGGGCTTCCGCGATCGACCGGTGGGAAACAACGCCGACATTGTCAGACAGGCGTCTCGCGTCGCCCGTGTTGAAATCGGTGATGAGATACAGTTTCCCGGACTTCGCGACCATAATGTACGGTCCGACGTGCCCCAAGCCTGTGATCGGCGAACCGTCATTCTCATCGAAGATCGAGACATTCGCTGCGGGCCACGTCACGGGGCCGTTGTTCGCCGGAATGAGATCGGAGAAGAACACGCGGGAAGGATAGGCAGCAACGCCGGCGACCCAAATGCGGTTTCCTGCCAGCACCATGTACTTGCCGTTTTGCAATGTCCCGGACGTAGCCGTCCACGCTGCCGCGGACCCGCTACCAGCCCATTGCTGTGGTGTATCAACCCCGTTCATTCCATACATCGGGCCCTGCGGTCCGCTGACAACCTGGGATTGAACCCACTCCCAATGGGTTCCGGCCGTCAACCCTGTCTGAATGCTTGTCACGACCCCGGCCGCACTGATGCTGTATAGGTTCGTTCCGCCAGCTCCGATAAGCATCGGACTGGTCGGATCACCGAACGCAGCCACGCTTGTCAACAGGACGGGCGGCGTTGCGAACGTCATAAGACCGCGGCGCTTACTGATCGCTCCTGCGGTCGTGCCCTGCACATTGAGCAGATCCCGCGACTGATTGTCGGTCAACAAATACGCCGAATCCTTGGTATTGAGCCCGCCGTGGAAGTCGGAGTAAAGGAACGGAAGTGATGTCATCGACGGCTACCAGCCTTGGCCGTAGAGACTCCATGAGCCGCCGCGCGGATTCAAACTTTTGTCCGAATCCCACATCGAAGATGCCTGGTTCGGACCGTCCGAATCGGGGAACTTCACGTCCGCACTGAACTGCGAGAGCTCGGTGTTGAAACGCTGCTGCCAATACTGGCCCATCTGCGCGTCGTCGTCACCCTCGTAGCAAAGCCAGACGGCATACACCCAAAGCAGGTGATGCCAGTCAACGGGCATCACCGGCACGTCAGCATCCAACGCCAGTACGGACGGCATCATCCAATAGCGCATCTGAAGGTTATAAACCGCGTCGGGAGTCGGGTACAACTCAATGTTCTGGCCCGTCAGCGCATAGAAGTTCGGGGCGCCATTCGACAAGCCCGACCGGTCAATGTCACGAACCGAAACGTATTGCAGCTCGATGCGACGGTCAGTGTCATCCAGCGACCGCATCCTCGCGAAGTTCGCCGGCCACGGATACGTGTTCGCTCCGGGTACTGTTTGAGTGTACGCCGTTGCCTCGTCAATGAAATAGTCGACGCGGCGGGCGATTAGATTCTGCGCGTCGTTGATGAACTGGTCGATACGAGTCCCGTACTGTGTCGGATCGAACCCGTGATCGAGTACTTCCTGACGGAGGCTTCCAAGGTTCATGGCAGTTTTCTCGCTTTCATCCGACGGGCGCTCCGAAGCATCCTGTTGACATCAGCACGCCGCGGCTGCCGAGATCCCGGCCGTGGTCCTCGGACAAGCAGTTTGATCGGCCGGTCGCACGGCTCACAGCCCAGCACGTCGAACCCCGGGAAGTAGGACGGTTTGACGGTCATCTGCCCACCGCACTTATGGCAGATGGTCATATGTCTCTCGTGATCACAGCCCGATTCTTTATGCCAAGATCCTTACGGGCTGCCCACGCAGCCTCCGACGCCGCGCCGCCGACCTTCTCACGGAACGCTTCGCGAGCGGACTCCTTCACCGCACGGTTGGCGTTCTCGAGCTCGTTCGCGTAGTCATAGGAGCTGTGACCGATCTCCATGATCCGCTGCACAATCCGCTGATCCAAGCCCGTCCATACACCCGAACTGACCTGGTAAGCCTTCGCGGTTAGCACGAGATACGTCGACCGGTTGTCATCCGACTCGTGGTAGACAGCCCAGAACGGAGGGTTGCCGTTCTCGGCGAATCGGACTTTCAGATGCGGGTCGATGCGTTTCAGATCCTGAGCGACGTTCCCGGCGTCCTGGTCAATCTCAACCATTCGCCCGTCGCGGGCTCGCTGCACCTGAATGATGTCCGCCGGTTCGATTCGCATTACACGTTCGAGACGGGGAAGCCCTTACCGACCGCGTCGACGCGCATCACCAGTCCAGCGAGGGAACCGGAGACTTCTGCAACGCCCGTGACTATCCGAATCTTCTGGTTCACATAGTCATAGAACGCGTCGTAGACGACGGTGGTGATCATCCCGCCAGATAGGTTCACGTAGTCCACTTCGCCGGTCAGACCCAGCAGCGACGGAGCGAACGGATAGCCGAGCGACGGATACGACGAGTCGAATGTGACGTCAGCGATGACGCGGAGTCGGTCGCCGGTGACGAATGAGTGGTTTACGACAACGGTTGCGGCCATAGCAGTCCTTTCGAAAGATGGGAAGCCTTCCCCGCCCCGGCTCGAATTCGACGGAACCGAGCAAGGAGCGGGGAAGACAGTGAGACGTGCCTAGATGCGAGGCACCGGGACGTCGTCGTTGAGACCGTAGATCTGGCCGCTGCGATGCGGCGCCACGTTGCAGAGGGTCGCGTACCACACGACCCACGCCTGCCAAATGGCGATCTTGTTGCCGGCAGTCGCGCCGTCCTTCAGATGAAGGATCGAGCCCTTGCCGTCAGGCGCCTCGAGCCAATCGGGCTTCTGCACTTCAGCCCATGCGAACGACGCCATATTCAGCGCGAACGCGTGACCGTTGGGGCAGTCAACATCGCTGATGACGGGAACGGGATCGTTTCCGGCCGCAACCATGATCGCCGAATAACCGCCCGTGACCTTCACAACGCCAGCGTCGTTCCAACGCTTCTGGCTGGCGTACGTGTTCGCGAGCCGCCGTTGCACGCCGAGGGAAGTCAGGAAACAGTCGATGCTCTTCCCTGACCGCTGGCGGATCCGCTGGGCGATCTGCATCAGCAGATCCTCAGACGGGTTCGCCTGGGCGGCGTTCGTGATGTTGCTGTCCCAGATGGGGTTCGTGGACGAGTCGATGTTATGCAAAACCCGGCCCGTATTGCATATGTTCTGCAAGCCGTCCGACTCGTTGCTGCGGTCGCCTGTGACGTAGACAGCATCGTTGGCGGTAACGCTGATCGTGCCGCCCGCTACCGTGATGTTCGCGTTCGCCTGGGTGGATGAGTTGACCGTGCCCGTGTAGGCGACAGTGCTTACGACCTGGCCGCCAGAGGCCGTCTTAGCGGCACCCGACGATCTGGTGAGCACGTCGACGGTATCGCCAACGGCGATGTACTGGCCGCTGTCGACCGCGAACGTGTTCACGCCCGCCTGCGTGGTGGTGCAGTTCGCCAGAATCCCGTTGCCGGTGCCGTATGCCATCCGGCTGATGTCCTTGCGGAGATCAGTGGTGGCGCCTTCCATTTCCGAGGTCATCGCGCGCACGAACGCGCCCTCGTCGGAAACGGACTGCTTGATGACCATGTCGCTGAGCTCGATACCTGTATCGAAATAGCGAATGTTCACGATCCCATCGAGATAGGATTGCGTTCCAGCGTTCACGAGGCTGCCGCCGTCTGTGGTGGCTCCGCGTCCGCGGTTACGTCCAACGTGGACAGGGAACACGAGCTGACGACCAGTGAACGATCCGAGATTGTTCACGTTCGTTTTCTCAACCCGGTTGATAAGATACGTTTCCTGGTTGAGAAGTTCGACGATCGGTCCTCGATAAACGTTCTTGAGGAGCGCGTCGAAGGTGGTAAGGGTCTGCGTAGCCATTCGGGGGAAACTTCCTTTGCGTTAGGGATTGCCCTGCGGATTTGTTTCTGGTCCTGTTTCCGCCCTAACGCTGTACGTGTGCTCCCCCTGGCCTCACTGCGAGGCTGTAGAAACGCCCTGGCGTTTGTCGGGTACTGCGTGCTGCGTGCTAGGCGAGCTTGTTGGCTCGCAGCTGCTCCAAAGCCTGAGCAGCAGCCATCTTCAAAGCCTCACCCTTGACGGGCGGCTCGGGACTGCCTACTGCGCTACCGCCGGACTCTGCGCCGGCGGGCTGATCGACCTTGGATTGCAATGTTTGCTTCTGCACGTCGGCGAGCATCTGCTGCCAGTCAGCGAACGCCCGTTCCACCGCATGCTGCGGATCGCTTTGGATGTACTGCGGTAAAAGCTTCTCGACCAGCTGCTCGTTGAACTCGTCACCATGCTTGGCTTTGAGCTCGTCAACGACGGTACGAATCTGTGCCATCGCTTGAGCTTCGGCACGACCGAACTCCTGAGCTTGGCGCCATTCCGTCAGCTCCTGAAGCTGATTGGCTACCGGCCCGAGCTGCGCCGCAAGCCTCTGCTCCACGAGCGATTCGACCGTCGGATCGACATACTCCTGCTCGAGCTGCTGCTGCTCTTTGGCGGTCAGCCCGTTCTGCTGCGCGTACTCGTCGAACCATTCCTTGATGGCAGACGGGTTCTGGAGGGCGTCGACGAATTGCATCGCCCACTGCACTTCTGCCGGATCTCGCTGGCTGACGCCCGTTTGCTCGAGCGGCTCCCACTGCTTGCGATATTCGGCAGCGTCCTGAAACTTCCGTGTCGTCTGCGCATCCCAATCACGGAATACCGGTTCGACGTCGCCGCGTACCTCTTCGGGGAGACGGTCTAGATATTCTGCGTACGGGCTGCTGTTTGACTGGTCGCCCTGGCCCTCGGGGGGCTGTACGACTTCATCATCTTCGGCCATTCAGACCGTTTCCTTTCATCGAGACGCTGTGCCACGACTGTGGTCCTGGCATCTACTTGGTTTCGGCTTTGCGCCGTGCAAACTCCTGGCGGGTTTTCGACGCCGCCGTTTTCAGATCCTTAGGATCATCAGCGTCGTCGTCGCCTCCTGCGGGTTCGCCGCCTGTGGCGTTCTCCGCAGCCTCGTTAGCCGTCTCTACGGCTGACAGAAGATCCTTGTATTTCGCGCCCGTGCAAGTTTCGCGAACGTTCTCGATCGCTGTTTGTAGCAGGCGGATGGCTGACTGTTCGCTCATCGTCCGCCGTGCGACTGGCTGTGACGCACATGCTCATATGCGACGGTCAGCAGTTCGTTGAACTCGTCGCGGGTGCGAACGAGAATCGTTTTGGGATAGCCGTCCTTCTCGCGTTCGGCGACTTCGGTGAACGCGCCGAACCGGCCCTTATGCTCGCCGTCGACGACATCCACGAAATGCCCCTCGAGGCCGTCGTTGGCGTTGCGACGGTTCCGGCCGTCTACCCTGACGGGCTGCGACTGCAGTTCCGGAGTCGGCTTGGGGTTTGCGTCGTGCTCCTCGTCGGCGGCTTTGCGACGGTGTTCTGCTTCGCTGGCTTCAGTCGGCTCGCCACCTTTGATCGGGTCGGGAGCAGCCGGCGCGGGAGCGGGGGGCTTCGGGGAAGGTTCGACCTTACCGCTGAAGAATTTGACGCCCTGGCCTGACGTGACTGGGGTTCCGGCCGGGGCCGGGTACGGGTGGGGTTGGCCCAATGGGGTTTCATCGGTTTCAGGCTTGGCTGGGTAAGGGCGGGGTTGCCCGAACGGTGTTTCATCGGTCATCGCTGCGGTCCTTTCGATTGAGGTTGCGCAGCTTTAGCCTGCTGCTGCTGTTGAGCTTGGGCCTGCGCCTGCGCCTGCTGTTGAGCTCGCGCCAGGTTCTGCTGGTGCTGCTCTTCCTTGTGACGCAAGGCCTGCTGATGAAGCTCCTCTGCCTGACGCTGCTGCTGAGCGGTTCCAGCCGCCTGCTGACCCGCCTGCTGGCCCTGAGAAGCCTGCTGCTGCCCAGCCTGCTGAGCCTGCTCGTGCAGCTTCTGCTGCGCCTGGGCGGCAGCTATCTGCTGCTGCTGCGCGGCCTGAGAAGCCTGCTGACCCTGCTGCTGGGCCTGCCCCTGCATCTCCATCTGTCCTTGTTGAGCGGCTTGCCCTGGAGGAGGCTGACCCTGCTGCTCGGCTTGCTGTTGCATCTGAGCGGCAGCCTGCTGAGCGATCCGCGCCTTGTGAGCAGCGACGTGCGCCGCAATGATCTGCTGCTCGTTGTTGCCAAGCAGTAGATACCGCTGCTCCTTCTGGAAGTCCTGGTGAGCGTCGACGTGCGCCTGATCATTGTCGAACAGGTTGATCGGCACCGGCTCGTCCTGGCTCATCCGCACGTTCTCACGGTTCGCTTGGGACTCGTCGCGCGTGTACTCCTCAACAAGACGGTCCGCGCCACCGATCTCCCAGTCCTGAAGGAACTGGGCTAGCTGCCGGCCGTGCGGCGGATTGCCCGACTGTACAAAGAACGTGAGGAGATCCTGCATTGCTGCCTGCTTCGCCGCCTTGGACTGCGGGAACGCCGATCCGGCCTGAACCTCAACCTGCGTGTTGTCGCGGAGCATCGCTCCCCGAAAATCGAAGATCTGCCAGACGCCGTTATCCACGCCGATCCGGATGGTTCTCGCATCCGTGTAGTACTTCGCGGCGAGCTTCATGATCTTTTGGCCGGCGAGCCCAAGATTCAGCTCATAGTCGGTGATTGCCGGGCCCATCCGCGTGTCGTCAGCCTCCATCAACAAGTTGATCGCCGATGCGGCCGTCACCCCGGGAGGCACGTTCGCGGACGTAACCTCATGCTGCCCCGAGATCTCCTGGATGCTTTCCTCTATTCGCGCGATCTCATCAGTCACATACTGCGGCAGTGCAGGCGCCGCCAAATATGTGGGGACAGCATTCGGCGAGCCGAGATCATCAAAGAAGTAGATGCCGCCGGGCATCGTTGTCGACTGCGTGAACTTGTCGGGATCCTGGACCGCCTGCTTGCTCGCCAGGATCGTAGGGTTGCCGATCCGGTTGCGGTTCTCGGCGATCTGCGACTTCACCTTGTTGAGCTCTGTCTGAGGTCCGCGGAGCTGCTCCACGATCGACGTGGGCCACAGCCGCCCGGGGATGGGGATGCCTGACAGCATCACATACGGAAACGGGTCGAACGGGCTGTTGTCCTCGAACAGGATCTCATCCTTGCACCACACCGCGCGCCGGCCGTTGGGATGCTGACCGTTTGGCTTGCACCAGTACTCGCGGATTTTCGCGCCCTTATACGAGCCGGTGCCCGGCATGAACACGGCACCCATCCTCGACTCGATCAGCCCGGGGTTCGCGGTGCTATCCGCCGGAACCGTCACCCCATACTGCCGTTTGACGGACTCGATCGATTTGACCGACTCTTCGATCAGCCATTCGCATTCGCTGAAACTGTCCGCCAGGGGATCCAGATACATTTGGAATGGTGAGCGAACCTCAACGCGAACGTCTCCCTGGTTCACCTTCTTTGCGGTGACTTCAACCCCGAGGGTTTTCGACAGTTCGTCCGGGTCGATCTGATCGGGATGAAACGGCTTGCCCTGAGCATCCGACAGCACCTTGCCGCTGGGACCGACTACGCAGTCTGCGCCGTCTCCCATTGTGGGATCCCAGAACGTTTTGATGAACCCGGCGCCCGTGATCCGCGACCACAGCAATGCTTTGTACGTCAGCTCCGTCAAGTGCAGATGCTTCCACAAGTATCGCATCAGCTTTTCGCCGATCTCGACGGCGTGCGCGTCCATGTCGTCTGCTGTCTGTGGGACGACGGTGAACACCGGACGTTTCTTTGTCATCTTCGCGATCTCGGTCCGTACGCACGGCTGGATGCGATTGTCGACGATGGTGATGCGATTGGGTTTCAGGTTCGGCCGGAATAGGCCGCGGCCGTCCCACGCAATCCACTGCTCACCCATGTAATAGGCGAGGTTGAGATACCAGATCGGCTCGAGCTTGGACCTGGCTGACTTGGCTTTGCGGAGCAGGTCGTCCAGATCGGCAAGGGTCGAATCACGCATGATGTGCCGTCATTGCTGTTGCAGTTGGAGGCGACAGCCGACGTCCAGCCACACGCTGCTGCCGAGACTGCCGCTGGTAGTGACTGTCAGCACGTACCAGCCGGCTGTGGGAGCGTTCGCAACGCTACTCGTAGCTAGCACAGCAGACGACGCGGGAGGGCTGGCTATCACGTTTGAGACTACAGCCGCGCCAATGGTGCTCACTACCGGCGCGTAACCCGAATAGTGCATCCAGGCTGTGACCGGGTTCAGCGCAAACGTAAATGTGACGCCCGGGGCATTTGGGTTTGTAAGCACCCAGGAATGCAACCGGACTTTGCTGGTACGGCCGGCAATCAGATAGTCAGCAGGATCAAACGTGAATACCCACAGTCCCGTACCGTAGGCACCCAGGGAGGTTGATCCTAAAGTCGGCAGGAATCCGAACACGAACGTGGCAGCCCCGACCGGGCCGCTAGTCATGCTCTGCGGACTCTCGATTACCTGCCATGGAGGGGCGTAGCCGCCGCCCGAGCCCGCAGCAGCCACGTATGCCGTCGTCGCCAGCTTCGTACTGTTATCCCCAGGCGACTGTGTCGGAGCGGCCGGCGTACCCGTGAACGTGGGGCTAGCGATCGGAGCTCCGCCCATCGTCGTCAGATCGCCGCTGGTTGGAACGACGATGCCGGTACGACCCGCATAAGACGCCACGCCTGCGACGGATCCCGACACGGCTGCTTGCACGAACGCGTCTGTTGCGATCTTCGTGGTGTTATCGCCAAACGTTTGGGTCGGGGCGGTTGGTGTCCCGGTGAACGCGGGGCTTGCGAGCGGAGCGAACGGGTCGCTGTCAGCGCCGCCGCCGCCGCCTGTCTGATCGCTGTCGGTGGATTGGCCGCCGGGGGCTAGGGGGAAGCGAGCCATGTGATCACATCGCCGCCGGTGCCGACCGTATAGAAGTCGCTGATGGTCAGCTGGTATGCGGGCAGCCCGTTTCGATTGGACCGCTCATAGTCATAGCGTCCACCCGGATCGAGCTGATAGCCGGTGGCGGATGTCACGCCCGCGGCACCGATGAACGCCGGGTGGGCGTTGGATGAGGGTGCGTGGATTGAGAAGGCTGTGACCTGGGGGAGGGGGCCTGACAGGACTTGTGCGGTGCCAGATAGGTTGACCTGGCCGGTGATGGGTGCGCTCACTGATCCTCCTTGGGTTCTGCGATGGTCCCAACCAGGCCGAACTCGTCGGGTTCGGTGTCGGTGTTGAACACGAACGGGTCGGCGGGAGTGCTTGGAATCCTGTCGGGGCGTTGAATCCGCTCGAGCAGTTCGCGGCGTTCCGCTGTCCATGCTTGATCTTGGACCGTCTGATGTTTGAGCATCAGGAACACGATGATGACGGTCGCGACTGCTTCGAGGCTGGCGAGAATGATCATAGTGCTGGCGTCGCCCATTTGGCTTGCAGATATGTCCAGTCGATCCAAAGCTGGGATCCGGCCGTGAAGGACGTGGGACCGGCGTAAATCAGCATCTCGGCGATGTCACCTTGGAACGGGTCGGCTCCGCCCGTTCGGCTACCAAGTGCGTATGCGCCGGAATTGTACCCTCCCGCCGCGGCCGTTGCGACTTGCACGCCGTCAACATAGACGTAAGTGCTACCAGAGTGATTTTGCACCCCGCTGACGACATGAAAGCCAGTTCCGACAAAAGACGTAGAAGCTTCACAGACAGAACCACCGTTGAGCATATCCAGCTTGCCGGTTCCGGCCTCCAGACGCAACTCGTGGAGACTGGCGGGAAAACACACGATGCACGGATAGCTTTCGGCTGCCGTGGCCTGAATGACGAGCGTCAATGTGAACCCAGTGGTGCCAAGTACCGGATCGGCCCCGGTCATGAGATCTGTGGTCCCGTTGAATCGCACTATGGGAAGCCCGTTCTGCACGGCTGTCTTGTAGAGCGGTTGGTCGGCACCGGTCGCCTGGACTGCATTGTTGCCGCTGCTTGAAGAGTCGGGCCACGAGCTGAGGGCAGTCCCGTCACTGACGGGAGTGATCGCGTCCGCCTTGAGCCACACCTTTGCACCACTGCCAACGACACCAGCGCCGCCGCCGTGGGCACGACGGCGCGCGATTGTCATGAAAGGTCCCCACTGAGCACCCACTCGTTCGCGGCTCGCTGGCGCAGACCGATCGTGGCGTACTGTGCGGCCGTGTGAACCTTCGACCCGTCCGAGCGCAATGTCACGCCGCCGGCCGCAGCGATCGTGACCTGACCAGCGCCGTCTTGGAACACTTCGATGGCGGTTCCGACAGGGAACGCCACAGAGGCGTTCGTGGGGATTGTGAATGTTGCGGCCGTCGCACCGGTAGTCTCCACAACCGTCTGGGCATCGGTGAGCGCGAACGTGTAGGCACTCGAACCCGTTCCCGATTGCTGAGTCGATACGAGCGGCCCGGAGCCTGGGGTTTGCCAGTCGGCAGCACTCGAACTCGTGGCCGTCAATACCTGCCCGGCGCTAGGCGTCCCCGACACGCTGACGCCCGACAGGCTTCCGCCACTCGCCGAGTTCGCCCACGTCCCCGAAATGCCGCCAGTCGTGCAAATCAATATCCCGCCGGTCTGATCGACCAGCCAATCGCCAGTCAGGAACGTACCGGACGTGGGAGCGCCCGATGCCGTTGCGCCAACATAGCGGCTCGCGGCCGTCGCACCCGTCAGGCCGAATGCGGAGAACGCGGGAGCCATCGTGTTTGCGTTGACAAGTCCACTACCAGTAGCAACAGCCGCCAGGTAGTTCGCGCCTCCGATTACGCTTACAAACGTCGTATCGTAGCAATAGCAGTTCGACCAGCTGACCACTGACGCGGTACTGGTGGCCACGATGCTAGGTGCGGTGTGTCCCTCAAACGTGCAGTCTTCGAAGGCCATATTGGTGTTAGTAAGACTGACGCCGTAACTAGTGACGCCCGCGCCCTGGAAGTTGCAGCCCTTTATGACCGTCCCATATCCCCCGGCCGTCTTGATATGAATGTAGGCGGAAGATTCAAACCAGCAACCCACTGCGACAAACACACCAGTCTCCGCAGCGTTCAGCTGGTAAACACCGATACCGCTATCAGCGAGGGCGTTTTTGTATGTCACCGCCCAGTTACAGCTTTGGAGGTTGACACTTACTGCCTGTAGTCCACAGCCAACGTTGAAGATGAACGAACAGTTGCTCATGAATATGCCCGGGCCCCAAACTCCGGAAGTGCCTTGAATCGCACCCGTCTGACTTGTCGAACTGACCGTCCCGTTACCGAAGAACACGCAGTCATAGAAGCTGAACGCCGATCCGGCGTTACCCATAACCACGACGCCCCACCGTCCATGATTAGAAACGTCACAGCGGACAAGCGACAGATTCCAGAGGCTTCCCGTCCAGATACCAAAGGTGTTGGTGTTGCCAGCCAGGTTGCTATTGAACCAGAGGAAGCCTGCCGTGATCGTGGTTCCAACAGACGCGGATGCTGAGACAGACAAACTCGTAGCGCCCTGTGCAGCCGGAGCAGTCAGCGTAAACGTGATCTTAGTAGCGTTTACGTCAGTCGACAGTTGAAACGAGACACCAGACGCGATTGCATACGGAAGCGCCCCTACCGTCAGAGAGGTTACGGTCCCGGTGCCGGACGACGCGGTCGTCTTGGCCGAGTATGTCGCTGACTGATTTTGTGCGGGGCCAACATTGGTTTGTGTGCCCCAGATCGCAATATCCATGATCGTGGCCCGGGATGCGGTGTTGTCCTCCCCGGCGCCGGTCTGGACCGCAACCGTGATGTCTGTCCCCGTATCCTGGATTATCGTGCCTGCGTACTCGTTTAGGAAGTTAGCGCCAGTTCGACCCGAGGATGCGCTCGTTCCCGATCCGACGAGCATGACGCCGGGAGGGACTATGACACCGGGCCTGACGATCGTTAGTGACAAGCCCGATCCCGTTGCCCCTGCGCCGCCCCCGTAGGCCCCCCCAGCCGTGAATGACACGCCCGGAGTGACCGACGTGATTTGATATGTGGGATAATTGCCCGTGAGTGCGGCCAGGTTGGTGCCGTAGACGAGCGACCATTGATCCGCTGCCGTTATGCTCGGATCGAGTACGGTTGCGGAGCCGCTGGTCGTAGAACATCCGGTGTCAACGCGATGCGAGCTGGCAACGTTCCATTGTCCGGGACCAACGCGCACAGTCCCGGATCTGCCGTAGGTATCGGGAGCGCTCGAAGCGGGAAGCGCGTTGATCGCGGCTTGGATCGTCGCGAACGCGGTTTTCCAGGAGAGCCCGTTGTGGGAATCGTTGCCGTCCTGCGTGACGTAGACGGTCCCGGACTCGGCGAGCGAAGGTACGATTTCCACCGAGCTCGGCAGGCGACTCACATCGGTCATGTAGGCCAGCGAGGTCCAGGCGGTCAAGCCGTCGCCGCGCTTCTCCTTGCCGGTGTCGGTCTCGAACCCCGGCTCACCCGCCAGCAGAACCGGATTGTTCGATGTCCAGTTCGCGGCAGTGTCACGGCGAAGCTCTATACGGACTCCTACAGTCATGCCGATGCTCCTCCGTCGATGTTTGTTACCGCAACGCCGCTGCCGCTGGCTTGGGGAACCCCGTAAATCTGGACCTCAGAGTTAGACGCACTTATCAGCCAAATATCCCCCGCCGTAACAGTCGTTGCCTGTCCGACCGTCAACGACCCATCATTATGGGCGGCCGAGCACTGCCGGCCACCGTAGTACACAGTGTCGCCCGAGAGGACGGTTACCGTCACACTCTCGCCAGCCTCGCCGACGGGCAGATGCTGACCGGAGAAAACCTGAACGTTCGCGATATCAGTCATTTAGTCTCCGGTTGTTAGATCTGTTGTCATGGCCCGAACAGCGTCTTATACAAAGCTTGAGCGTTCGGAACGCCGCTCAAAACCGAGTTGGAGAAGTCGAAGTAGGACTGGTAGCCGAGGTTGCTGGCCGCCATCCAGTCGTACATGTTCTGAACAAACGGAGGGGAGTCGCCGCCGCCGTTACCCCCGGTCATCAAACCCCACTCGGGGAAGCTGACCTGCTTGCCGTGAGTTGCCGCAAATGCCTTATGCCAGTTCAGCCCATAGGGCTCGGTCAGGTAACTAGCCCAGCGGTTCGATTCTACATTCCAGCCAGTCACCCAGCTCTGGTCGTAAAGGTCCAGGCCGATGTAGTCGACATAACCGTCGCCCGGGTAGCAAGCCTCCGAGTTCAGGAAAGCACCGCTGACGTATGAGCTGCCGCAGGCCGGGCACCAGTCGAACTTGAAGTTCGGGGAGACTGCACGCATCGCCGTGACGATTCGGCGGAAGAAGGCGGCGTAGTTGCTCTCGTTGCCACCCTGGATCGACCACGGGAACCAGTTGCCGTTCATCTCCCAGCCCAGCCGGATGATGATGTCGCCGTTTCCTTCCGAGACGAGGGCGTTTGCGAGCGTCGTAAAATAAGAATCGTAACTACCGGACGCACCAGCCGCGAGTGTCGCACCAGAACTGGGCAGCATCGACACGCTGAACACAAGTTTTGCGCCCGAGCCGGCCCACTGACTGGACACCCACGACGGATCGCCGATCGTGCTCCAACTGGTGCCAACAAGGAAGTCGACCACATAAGCGGGAGTTTTTCCAAGCCATGATGCGAAGCTCGCGAAACCGGAGCGGTTACCGCCGCCAATGTACACGCCGAGCGTAGGGGTTGCAGACGAGGCACTCACATAAGCCGTTGGTGCGCTCGTCGCGGGCGTAGAGCTGCCTGTCACATTCGAGGCCGTGACCACGACCGTGATCTGATTGCCGACGTCTGACGCCTGGAGTACGTAGGTATTCTGGTTCGTCCCGACATTCGACGATGCGCTCTTCCATTGATACGCATACGAGGTAGGAGCGTTGTTCCATGTCCCGGTAGTCGCGGTAAGCGTGTTGCCCTGCTGCGCCGTGCCGGAAATTGTCGGGACTGCCGTATTGGCAGGTATGATGCCGGTCGTCGTAAACGTGTTGGTCGAACCGTTCACGGTACCATCCGCGTTTGAGCAAACCAGCCGGTAGTTGTACGACGTCCCAGGAGTGAGACCCGTGAGGTTCGCGGACAGGCTATGGACCGTCCCATCGGACGCAAACGCCGTGAACGACGATGGGGACACGAGGCCGAAGCTAAGGTCCGTGCTGTACTGAAACTGGTAGGTGGATGCGACACTATTCGGGTTGCCGGTACCCGCGATGGTTACTGTCGTCGTCGTGATGGACGTGGTGGCACCCGTGACGACGGTTGGCGCGCCCGCGGATCCGGCACTGGTAACGGCAACACTAGCCACTGATGCCCAAATCACTCCGCCAGCCAACACTCGAAGGATAACCTCGCACTGAGCGCCGGCCGTGGTCGACGGGAGTGTGATCGGCAGGGTAGTCGGAGACGCTATCGTTACCGTATAGCCACCAGAGCCGCCCATGGTGAGCAGGAGTACCGCCTGGGCGCTTGGCGCCAGGTTGGTAACGTTTACGACTAGATTGGCCGTGATAGTGCCAATCAGCCACGTCTCCGGGATGTTCAGGCTGAGCGTCTGCGACGCGCCAAGGCTTCCGGGAGCAACCTCCGCAGGCATGAGCGTCTGCACCCATGTTGTCGCGGTCGTACCAACGATCACCGTGCCGGCAGTCGTGAGCACCCATTCGGTAGCTGGCGGTGGATTGACAACAGCGACAGTGCGACCTGCAATGATCGACGCACCCGTCGCATACTCGTTAGGTCGCGTCCATGTTCCGGCTGCTGCAAGCCACGGACCGTTCTGTGAGGCTGTCGTCTGCCCGACGCAGAGCACAAGATCACCCGACAGTGTCGTATATGCGCCGATCGTCTGAAGGCCAGATAATGTAACGTTCGCCGTTGCGGCAACCTGGCAGACAGCGAGTGCCGAAACGTGGAGATTCAGCCGACTCGAACCAATATTCGCGACATCGGATAGGTTGTTCGCGGCAGCGAGTGCGCCTACCTGCGCAGGTGTGTAGTCGCCGGTCTGAGGAACAACTGCTCCCGTGCGTCTATTGAAGCTGTTCACGACGGGCTGGTTACTCCACGTCCCGGTCGCGGTGTTGTAAACGAGTGCTTGCAGGTTCATGGAGGCCGCCTCCGATACATCCGTTAACCCTTGCAGAGTCGACGACCCTCCGCTGCCACCGCCGCCGGTGTTGCTGGTTTGAGGGACACCGTAAATCTGGACCATCGACGTTGAAGCACTAATCAGCCAAATCTGTGCTGCGGTGATAGTCGTGGACTGCCCAACTGTCAGCACGCCCTGATTTTGGGCGGCTGAGCATTGTCGGTCACCCCAGTAGACAGTGTCGCCAGCAGTCACCGTCACCGTCACCGTTTCGCCGCCTTCACCGACGGCCAAATGATGGTCGGAGAAAACTTGGGCGAAAGCGAGATCAGACATTTAGCCTCCGACCGTCAGAACGGAACGGCCCGTGCTGTCGCGCACGACACCGCCAGACAATCCCTCACCCGCCGCGAATGATGCGCCGAGCGTATCGAACGCCGCCGCGAGCCTGCCGTGCGTGTCGACCACGCCACCACCGGAATACTGTTCGCCGGTAACCAGCGCACTGCCGGCCGTGTCAGACCCCACGACCATCCTGCCGTAGCTGTCCTGCAACTGACCTCCGGAGAACTGTTCGCCGGTGGTCAATGCTGCGTTGGTCGTGTCGATCGTGACGACGATTCGTCCGTCTACGTCTCGCACCTGACCGCCAGACAATACGTTGCCTGCGGTCAATGCCGTGCCGATCGTTTCGACAACCGTCACCCGGCGCCCTTGAGTGTCGCGGACCCAGCCGCCAGACCAGTATTCACCAGCGGACAGGGCCATCAGGATCCGACCGTCATCCTTGACCGCGGCGGCGCACCAGGCGGTCGGTCGGGCCGCTCCTGCAACGTTGCCTCGAGCCGGCGACTGTACGTACGCCAATGCTCAACCTGCTGCTCGAGCCGTTTGATCTCGCCGCGTTGACTGGCATGCAACTGCGGTTTGACGCCCAGGATTTCCATCCCCAACTGCATGCACGCCTCGCAGATATGCAGATCGTCGGAGCCCTCCACCAACACCTGATCCTCGCGGCCGATGAACGCACCCGCGTCGAACGCCGCATCGAAGTCAACATACCGCCCTGACGGCGTGCTGTTATGGCACGCGCTGCAATACGCCGGCCTCGGGTCTGAAAGACGAACAGTCATTGCGGGGAACCTCACTGGTAGATGCCGGGGCCCGAAGGATGATCAATCAGTTTCGGACGTCGCAGACGCTCGAGGCTGTGACGAAGCAGCCGGTCTTTCATCGTCAACGTCTGGGACACGAGCTCGCGGTCGGGAAGCATCGGACGTTGCATCACCACATACCTGAGCACGTCGAGAAGATGGTCGTCGCGTTTCACAGGCGCTTCTTTGCTTTCGTCCTCAGTGCGGCTGCTCTTAGACCACCGGTAGCGTCTGAACTCTCCCAGCAGTTCCTCACAGCCGGCGCAAACCACCAGCCGACCTTCGGTCTGTAGGCGTTCTTTGACCCGGTTGATGCCGGCGCTCACACTGTTCTGTCCCGCGATCGTCATCACCCCATGATCCGCATACTCCTGCTGGTCAGAACGTCCCGTCTGATGACTCTTGTTCCGGGACGCCGGGTCGATCACAGTCCATCTGGGCTGAACATTCCACTTAGTACGGACCTGGTGAATCCGCTTGCAGACATCAGCAACCGTCTTGCCTTGCATCGCGATCTCGTCGTAAACCGTCAGACGATCGTCTGCGTCGAGATAGCAGAACAGGACAGCCGCCATGTGGCGCTGCCCCGGGTCGATACCTTCGAAGCATTCGACACCCCGTGGAAGTTCTGCCAGATCGGGGAGAACATGCTTCAGTCTTGAGAACTCCGGGTAGATCAGGCCGGCGAAGCTGACGAAGCGTCCCGTCTTACGAGCCTCGCGTTCCAACGGCTTGTACTTCGCGAGCGCCCGGCGTTTACCCTCGGGATCCAGATGCGGGTTGTCGTCCATGTCGACCAGCACAACCCGACCGTCGGCAGGATCCAGCTTCCCTGACTGCCACGGATCGTAGATCTCGTCGAACGTAAACGACATTCCGTCCAGCGGCGTCATTCCGAACAGTTCCTCGCCGTTGAAATCGATCAGGCGAGTCATGCACTCGTTACGGATCCGCTCGGCTGGCTCCTCGTCGTACACCACCCGGTGCAGCGCAGCGCCGCCCATCTTGTTCGCGTCCTGATCATTCGAGCAGAACTGGAACCAGGAGCCGTTCTTGAAGCTCAGGAGCCGCAGCTGCTTGTTGAACGCGCGATCCCACGTTCCGCCGCGAAACGCCTCCTGCGGCGCGTGCTGACGCAGACGCTCCATCAACACGCCATCCAACGTCATCGACAGGTCCGGAGTCACGAACCGGCAATGAAACGGAGGCTCCCACCGTTTGAACCTCTTCAGATGGTCCGGAACCAGATCCCGGTCTATCGCCTGGATGATCGAATCGACGACCGTAGCCGTCGTCTTACCGGAACGGTTTCCTCCGAAGAACGCCCTTAGCGGAGGGAACGGCGGCGAATGAAACTCAATCTGCTTAGCGTGCGGCTCATATCCCAGCAGCGGGTTCGCGCGAAACGCCCGTTCGATCTCAAGCAGTTCCTGCTCCGCCAACTCCCGATCATGCTCAGATAGGGCTGCGAGCGCGTCAAGATCAATCCCAAGGCGACTCAGGCTCAACGACGACCACTTCTCCATCGGAACCCCCTAGGGTCGCCAGCGGGGCTTAGACGGCCGGTCTGATCCCCCGATACAAACGATTCGGATCGCGAACCATCCGCCCATGCTCCGGACAGTCCGGAATGTAGTCCTCGGTGTCTGAAGGATTCAAGAACACGCGGACCGTACACGGCAGCTTCGCGCCGGCGTTGCGGCAGATGAAGCAGCGCCGGACGCGATCGGATGAGGCTACGACGATGCTCATACCCGACCTTTCGGCGTGTCTGTAAGCACCCGGATCTCCCATCCCTCCGGGACAGGCCCAGTGACCACGCCGCCCGGCCGAAGCCAGATCGTTCTCGGGAAACGCCAGTCCAGATGGACGCCGTCGACCTTCGTGCCCGCGTCGCCCAACTCGGAGATCGAACTCATAGCACGTATTCGCAATAGCCCTTTTCGTCGCACGCGCTGCACCAGTAGACCGCGACCAGCGGCATCCCGCCAGCCCCGACCTTTCCGTCGGGAGGCTCCAAGGGCATCACGCGACGGTTCATCTGGTGGCCGCACGCAGCACAGACGGCCTTCTCCTGCTCGCTCATGACCCTCCGACCGTAGGACAATCCAGCTCATGCGAGCTCAACATCTCCGGACGCCCACAGCCGCAATGCGGGCAGGTAGGACCCGGCTCGGGCTCACCCTCGATCGCGTCAGGCCAGTCGTCCACGCCCTCGTTGTTCGGATAGTCGCCCGCGTCCTCGACGGGTTCCGCGGGCTGCTCAACAGGCGCCGGAAGGTCAGCAAAGTTGGGAAGGTAGCGCTCACAAGCCCGGGCAATCCAACGCGCCCGCGGCACATCACCCCTGGCCGCATCTATCCGAGCTAGAAGCTCCGCGTCAAGACGCAAACCAATGGGAACCTGCACCATACAGCAGACGCTAGCACACACTACACAACGCTGTCTATAGCAGGCGCTAGCGCATCACGAGGGTACCCAAAATGTCAGGGAGTCCCGGGGAAACTTTTGAAAACTTCGCCTCGATCTTGATGCGCCCCCCCGTGTGCTAGGGGTGCGTGTGCCGTGTGTCAGGCCGCAGCATGTCGGACGGTCAAAGGGTAGCCGGGTTGCCGGTGTCTTTGATCATGTGTGTGAGCACATATGTGTGCTCACTGTGCTGCTGTCGCGTGGCTGACCGGGTCAGTGTGTGCGCACAAGCTGCGTAAACCTAGCGATTAGCAGGGGTTTTGTCCTATCCGTTAGGTAGGAACAGCGTGGTACGCGAACGTACCATCGTGCCTCAAAACCCAGCGTGGAAGGCTTTGTTGGCTGCTTTTGAGCCCTTTCGACATACGGTTGTATGCGTCGTTGTATGCGTTAGCTGCCGAACGCGAACTCTTGGAGGCGTTTCACGGCCTCTTCGAGATAGTCGATGCGATCGGTGAGCGATGAAGTGTTGATCGTCAGACTGCCTGTTGCTGACGCGACGATGAACGCTGTTCTGGTCAGTTTTAGGGCTGCTGCTTGCTCGTCTATCTGCTGTAGGTCGTCTTGGGGGATTCTGATGGCTATTGGTCGGCTGGGGTTGAGGATGCTCATTTCGTCCAATACTCGATTCCGCTTGGCACGTCGCGCTTTCTCAGCAAGAATTCGGCTTTGAGCTCTTTCATCAGCTCTACGTAGCAGGCGCCTTCGCTGGCTGCAAGGTCAAAGCATGCGGCGAACTCGTCTAGCTGGCTGTCCGTGAACGCGCTAAATGGAGTCTTGGGGTTTAGGATGCTCATCAGCTTCTTCTGTTTAGCGTCGGAACGGGTGAGGGGGCGAGGTTTGGCGACTTCGCAGGCGGCGAATATCTCTTCGGCTGTGATGACTTCGTGTTCGATCATGATCGCGTTGGCTTGGGGTAGCTGGTCGATGATGCTCAGCAGTTCGGCTTGTAGCGCTCGTGGGTCTGCTTGTTCGATGAACTGGCGGGCGATGGTTGTCACTTGGCTTTCGCTCATCTGCCGTAATCCTCTTCAATGCAGGCAGCGATAGAGGCTGCTGCGAGCTTTCCGTCGAATAGGTGCGGTGCGGAAGCTCGTAGGCGTTTGAGGTAGAAGAATTCCAGCAGAATGCGGATCAAAACGCTCGTCCGGTCTGTATGTACTCGGCATGAACCAGCGTCAGCAGTCCGAGCGCTTCATCGACGAGCTCGGTGATCGCCTCGGTTTCTGGGTGAGCGCGACGATATTCGAGCGCCCACTGATAGAAGCTGGACGCACGAGCGAGTAGGACGTGGATCGGGACGGCTTCAGCGGCCATTTAGGCAGCCTCGGCCTGACGGAGCTTGTGGAGCTGCTCCTCGCACGTCTGCCGGTCCATACAAGCCTCGCAGTTGCAGCAATGCTGGAAGCCCCAGCAGCCGCGTACAACGTCGAGATCTCCTAAGCCGAGGAGTAGCCCAACCATCTGATCAGCCGGCGAAAGCGGTGACGGCAGTGTTTGCACACGACTCTCCTGTCTATCGCTCAGCCACGCCAGCGACGAGGACGATCCAGATGATTAGACCGAGCACCGCGCCAATAATCCGCCCACGCCACATGCAGAACAAGAAGCCGAAAGCCGAGGCGAAGATCCCAAAGGCCCATAAGTACGCGATCGCGGCCTCAAAGTTCATCAGTTTAGAAACTCTCGATGAGCATCAAGCGGCAATTCCTCACGCTGCGGGGCCTTGTAGGCATGTCCGTGCCAATGGCCAGCGCCGTGGTGGGTGCTGTCGCCCAAGCGGCTTGGCCGATGCACGGCAAGGATCGCGTCGAGCGGGACATGCCATCCCGCGATGTGAGCGCTGGCGTCGGTGGCGGCAACAGCGCTGACGTGACCTTCGAGGCGTGCCATCCGACAGCGTCCGTCGAGAGTGACGCTGATGCGCAGGCCGCGAGCCCACGCCGCACGCAGCTCCCAAGCGGTCGCCGAGATGGGGCGAATCAGCGCCAGACTCATAGCGCGCGCCGCATCACCTGGACGCGCTCTGGGCATTCTGGACCGGGAATGGGAACGGCCTATCCGCCGAATCTGTCATCTGCACCCCTTGATCGCGGGCGTCGAAGCCCAACGTAGTCAGAGTGGCCCCCGATTATACGGACCTAGAAGACGGACGATAGAATCGCGGAACCAGACCAAGCGCCCCGGCGCGGCTGTGAACCGCCCGGGGCTGACATAGGAGGTTCGACTCCGATGCCCCCAGAACCCTATCCCTATAAACCGGATCCCGCCACCGGAAAGCAGCGAGCGGAAATTCTGCGCCTGATAGGTGGCCGGTGGGACTTCCCTGATGGCTTCTCGGCGCGCGAAGCCCGAGAGCTGATCTATTCGCTGCGACAGGGAGCGAAACAGCCGAAGCCTGAGCAATGGGTCTACTTCATACAGGCAGGCTCCGAAGGGCCGATCAAGATCGGCATCGCAGACAGCCCCGCGCTCCGACTCAGAGAACTCCAAACCGGCAACCACTTGCCGCTTACGCTGCTGAAGGCGGTTCCCGGCGGGAAGGATCTGGAGACTGAACTGCATCGCGAGCTGGCGGCGTATCGGTTGTGCCGCGAGTGGTTCGAGGCTACGGCCGAAGTGCTCGCCACCGTACAAGTCTGGCGCGGGAAGCCGTTTGAGCCATTGCGACCTGGCTACGTCGAGCAATGCGCTAAGCAATGGAACCGCAAATGCAAGATCTGCCAGCACCCTTGGGACATCAATCGCGCCACGGGCCATTGTGTGGAGTGCGATCGCGCTCAAGCTGCGTCCACGCTGCCGAACTGACGACGCACGCCACGGTACTTCACGCGGTAGCGCTTCACGGTCCGGGAGCTGATGTTGTTCAGCCGCGCCGTGTCTGAGACCCTCTCGTTAGAGTCGGCGATCGCACAGCGCCATAGGAACGATCCCGGCTCAGGCTCCGTGCCAGCTGGCGGTGGAGGAGCTCGCAGCCACGCCTGCACGACCTCGAGGATTTGATCGCGCAGGACGTTTAGCCGCGCCTCGGTGTTGCAGCGCTCTTCCTGACGGTCGAACCAGTCCAGCGTCCGGCGCTGATAGCACAGCTCCCAGTCGGCGACCTCGAGATGCCAGACGTCCCAGTCGCCATCCGATGAGCCTGGTGGCGGCGGTGAAGGCCGGCGTTCCAGATCTGAGCCTCGCGGTATCTTCGTCTCGCTGCTGTGGACGTGATGAGAGCCTGCGTGCGCTACGGGAGGGCGCCGGACACTCGTTCGCCAACGAGAGGGCTTCGGAGCGTCTGAGAGCGCCGCGTCGTAGCCCGGCGTGGGTGCATGGCTGATGAGTGCGAGTCGTGCTCGTGCCTTGCGGTACTCGCTATAAGCCGGCAGGCTGCGAAGCTCGGCGGTCACCGTCTCGGCTCCGTCTCGTCGAACGCCTGGCGAGCACCCGCCCATGCGG
>OCZT010000631.1_pt1 | contig 35351 bp, 26 predicted proteins | sample 1539031 | NCBI WGS metagenome assembly OCZT01 (sample SAMEA3539308, study PRJEB22396) | soil metagenome | biome: tundra; feature: field; material: soil | place: USA | collected 2010-05 | depth 0.15 m | reverse complement strand
GAGAGGTAAAAACCGCGTTTACTCCACATAGCTCGGCGGAGCACATAACACAACCTATGTGCTGCGGCACATAGATTGTGGACACAGACGATGGCGGTTGCTCCATGCTGGACTGCACTCCTGAACACCTCACGTGGATGTGCCAGGGCTGCGGTCGCCGTGCCCGACGTGACCTCGACCAGCTTCTTGAGGCGGTTCTTCCGGTTGAGACATAAGACCCAAAACTTTTCGACCTCCAGACCTCGGACATAGGGGGCCATGTGAGCCGCGATCAATTCGGGTCGGTTGAGCATCGGCGCTTGCTCGGCTGGCTGTTTGATCATCCGGCGACCGATTTCGATGAGTGCGGCCAGTTGCCGTCCTTTGGCTGGGCCGATGCCTTTCAATCGCCGGAAGTCCTCCGGCTGCCAACTGGCGAGTCCGGCGATGGACCCGGCCTGGGCGATCAGTTGTGAGGCGAGTCCTAGAACGGATTGGCCGTGGATTCCGGTATGGAGCATAATGGCGATGAGTTCGGTATCGCTGAGGGCTCCTGCCCCAAACGTCTCCAATCGCTGCTGCGGCTGTTCCCCTGCTGCTTTCGTGAAACCGGGCTCGGATGCGTAGTCGCCAAGGTTTAATGTGGATTGATTCATTGTGCCGAACGCACGTGCGTTGCACCGGGCCGGATGAAATATCCAGTTGTCGGGCTCGCCCGCGCGTTGGCCCTTTGGGGCACGCCCAGTCACGACGCCGGCCGCCGAGCCCGGAGCCGTGGTGCTCCGCGCGAGGGGGAAGGCCGAAGGAGGGAAGGTGGAGTCGAGCGCAGCGAGCGATACCTTGACGGGCGTGGCACAATGGGAAAACGCGCGGAAGTAGAACACCCCCTCTCCCGTGAATCGGTCGGGCCACGTTATCGCGGCCCCGCGCCCTGTGCGCGCTTGACGCGCCCGCAAGGGCATCATGCAAACAGAAACAATCCTAGCGACGCTGCTCACGGCGGCAGCCTTCCTTAAAAGGCCGGTTCAAGACATGGTGACGGACTCAATACGGGTCGCGTATGATGCGACCAAGGCGCACCTGCGGAAACGATTTGGCGAGAGTTCGGAGGCGGCCAATGCGCTGGACATGGCGACGGCGAAGCCGGAATCCCTCATCCGCAAGGCACTCTTGGTTGAGGAAAGCGCGTCGTCCGGCCTGGGCACGGATGCAGTCCTGCATGAGCTCATCGACCGGCTTGCCTCGCTTCTTCCGACCTCGGTGCAAGTCACCGGTCCCTGTGTGCGGGTGAACGGTTCCGGTAACAGCGTTCAGGTCGCGGGCCGCGACCTTATCCACACAACGAAGCACGTTCAGCGAAATGAGATCACACCCGACGAACGCCATCTGTCGGTCGAGCAGCGCGAGCAAATCCAGTCGGTGATTGGTGAGCTGGCGGCGAGGCTCGCCGGAGACGACGGCGCGCCGAATTTTGCCGGCGCGCACTGGATGCTGCAACGGCGCTTCAACGTCGCCTCCTACCTCTTGCTCCCGTGCGAGAAGTTCGCTGAAGCACTAGCCTTTCTGAAACAGCAACGCGCGATTCACCGGTCGCGACTGCAACGGAGGAATCCGGCGGCCTACCGGAACGATTTCTTCCGCGCCATCTTCGCGGGTGCCCGCGAACTCGGCTGGGAAAGCGAACGGGTTTACCAGTTCGCATCGGAAGCTCTCGGGCTTGGTCGGGCGGTTGTGTCGCTGAAAGAACTCGGGCCAGTCCAGTTGAAGTCCCTCGCTGGTGCGGTCCAGCGCCGGGCTGCTTGTGCCCGCTCGGGCGGTGCCCGATGAACGCGACTGCACCCCTTTGCGAGGCAGGGGGCGGTTGCCCCAACCGGCGGCCGGCGCGGAGTCGTGGGGACGCGACGAGCGAAGCCGAGCCGGGAGCCGCAGCGTGCTCGCCAGGTGGCAGCCAGCGGAGGCGGACGGCTGGCGAAAGCGAGGAGCGTCCCCATGTCTCCGCGCCCGTGCCGCACGCTCCGCGGGCTCCACGATGGCACGCCGAAACAGCGCTGCGCGCGGCGTGTCTTCGTGGAGGTCGGAAACCGGGCCTCTGCCCTCCGGGCGGCTGCCCGTTTTCCTCGGGAGCGCAGGTCTGCGCCGGTTGACGCTTCGCGTTATCCGTCACGTGTCGGGCCGCACTTACGGAGATCGAAACGTTACGCTTTGAGCGTAAGGAGTGCTGTGTCTCACCGAAAAAGTAACGTGGCTACGTTACTTAAGTCATTACCGCCAAGTCGGCTTTAACCACTATGATTCAACCACGTATCCAGTTCAATCTTGCGAATGCGAGGGAGTATTTTCGCGAGCATCTGAGCGTGGGTGACTACTATGCCCAAGGGATGAAGGTTGCTGGTGAGTGGCTTGGTCACGGTGCCGCTAAACTAGGACTGGAAGGCATGGTGAACGAGGAAGCATTCCTTGCGTTATGTGAGGGCAAGAATCCTGCGACGGGTCAAAAGCTCGGCTTGCGGATGAACACCTTTCGACAAGGCGTGGGCATGGATGCGGTCGCCAATCGACGTATCTTTTATGACTTCGCGATTGCACCTCCGAAGTCGGTGTCGGTGGTCGCGCTCTACCAGGATGATCGTATTTTGGACCTGCACAACCGGGCGGTTCAAAAGGCCATGTTGGAACTGGAAAGGTTTGCCGAGGCTCGTGTCCGAAAGGGGGGCCTGCGAGCTGAACGAATGACGGGCAACCTTGTCGCTGCGACGTTCCGGCATGATACGAGCAGGGAACTCGATCCCCATCTCCACACCCATTGCGTTGTGTTCAACGCAACGTTTGATCCGACCGAATCCCGCTGGAAGGCACTTGAAGTTCAGAGCATGTATCGAGCGCAGAAGTTCGCCACGAATCTCTACCGGCACGAACTCTGCAAGGGTCTCCGGGCGCTCGGCTATGAGATCGTAAACACGATCCATGGCTTTGAAATCAAAGGCGTCCCGGCGTCGGTCATCGCCCGGTTTTCCAAGAGAAACCAGCAGATCAATGAGGAGACCGATGAGCAGTTGAAAATAGGATCACCTGTCACCGACATAGGGGCGTTGCGCAAGCGCATCGCGCACGGTAACCGGAGGAGGAAGCTCAAAGACTCGACGGCTGAACGGTTGCGCCCATCATGGGCGAACCAGTTGACGCCCCATGAAATGAAGGCGCTCGGGGCGCTGCGCTCTGTTCAACCAAAGCCCGCGAAACCGGCGGACGTGGCGAGTATCGCCGCGTGGGCCGATGAGCACCTTTTTGAACGGCGATCCGTGGTGAACGACTACGAATTGATGTCGGCCGCGCTGGCGCGCGGTCGCGGGGAGGATTTCGACCTGGCCGCGTTGCGCGAAGCCATTGAGAAACGCGCCTACATCCGGGAAGACGGCACGCGCAAACTCACCTCGCAAGAGGTGCTGCGCCGTGAGCTCGGGATCGTGGTCGCCGCCCATGACGGCCGCAACCGACACTCGCCTCTCAACCGGGACTATCGGTCTGCTCCCACCCTATCCGTGGAACAGGCGGTGGCGGTGAGGCAGATTCTCGCCAGCCGGGACTTCATCACCCTGTTTCGCGGTAGCGCCGGCACGGGCAAAAGTTTCACCCTGCGCGAAGTAACGGAGGGACTCCGGGCCGCCGGCCATCCGGTAATCGTGCTCGCTCCGCAGCGCCAGCAGGTCGCCGACCTTTGCGCGGACGGCCTTGCGGCCAACACGCTGTCGCACTGCCTTGAAACCAAAACCCTGCCTGCGCGCGCGGTAGTGCTGGTGGATGAGTCTGGCCAGATTGGCGGGAAGCAATTGGGCGAACTGATGGCTTTGGTAAAAACGCATGGTGGCCGGTTGATCCTGTCGGGTGACACCCGGCAGCATGGTGCCGTGCAGGCTTCCGATGCGCTGCGAGCGATCGAGGAGTTCAGCGGTTTGAAGGCGGCGGTGTTACGGGAGATTCGTCGGCAAGACCCCGCGCGGGCCAAATCGACGGCAGAGCGCACGTTCGTGACGGCCTACCGCCGGGCGGTAAAGGCGGCGGCGTCCGGGCGCATCGAAGAGTCCTTCGATGGCTTGGATCGGCTGGGATGTATCCGGGAGGTCGCGCCCGATGATCGCCGCGCCACGCTTGCGAGGGAATACCTGGCCAGCGTTGACCGTAATGAACGTGCCCTGATTGTGGCCCAAACTTGGAACGAGGTAAACAGCATGAACGAAGCGATTCGGGCGGAACTCCAAGCGAGCGGACGCATCGCCTCCGGGGTAGCGTTAAAGACTTACCAAGCGGTGGATCTCAACGAAGCCGAAAAACGAGATGCCCGGTTTTACCAGCCGGGCCAATTCGCCTACGTCATCAAACGCTATGGCCGTTTTGCGAAGGGCGATATCTGCCCCATCGCCGGGACGAACGAACGTGGCCTGGTGCTCATCAAGGATGGCCGGCTCTCGACCATGAGTTACCGCCATACCCATCGGCTGGCTATTGCAGTTGAGCGGGAAACCAAAGTCGCCGCAGGCGACCGGCTGCAACTGAAGTTCAACGGCAAATCCAAGGAGGGGCTTCCCATCGCCAACGGCGAACTCGTGACGGTGCGCCGCGTCGCGGCCGATGGTTCGCTCACGATTGAAGATGACCGCCTCACGATTAAGACGCTTTCGCCGCAACAGCGGTTGTTCAATCGCGGCTACGCCGTCACGTCCTACGCCTCGCAGGGCAAGACTGTCGATACCGTGCTGGTGGCGGATGCAGGCTGCCGCGCCGCAACGAATCGCAACCAGTGGTATGTCTCCATTTCTCGCGGACGGAAACGGGTCATTGTTTTCACGGACAACAAAGCGGAGCTTCGCGCCAGTATCGAGCAAAGCGGCGACCGTGGCCTCGCTTTGGAAATGAAGCTCTCTCCGCCAGAGTTATCCGTCCGTCGCGGATTGCGCCACCGCCTGCCCGCGTGGACGCGCCGGGCGCTGGCCGCAACTGAACGCATGCGTCTGCACGAAGAGGTCATGGAGCTCTCCGCCCGAAACGCCAACCGGGCCAAAATCGCCTTATGAGCACATTGCGCGAAACACTCCAGCAGCGCCGGGCGGCGGAACTACCGCATGGTCGCTCGTGCGAATCGGCGGAAACAGCGGTGCGCACGCTGCAAATTCATTCATGGAATGGCGAGAAATGGGTGTTCCCTTGGTCGCATTTCTCCGCGGCATGTCATCAGGGCACCGGCGAAAGCGAGCAACTAGTGCTCTCGTTCGCCAATCATGAAGTCATCTTGGGTGGCGTCCGGCTCGCATTGCTCCTGTCAGAGATTGCCAGCTTCCATCTCGATTGCCTGCGCGACATGCCGGCGAAATTTCGTGCCCAAGCGGACCAAGACAAGCCATTCATCGTCCGCATCTCAGTGCGCTCTGTGACGGACGCGACGGCTGGACAACGCCCCTCGGTAGACCGATCCGCCCGCGATTCCCCGGCCTGAATCCGTGCATTACCCCGCCTCCCTGCATCTGTCCGGGCCTATAGTGATCAGGTGTTCAACACCCGCCCATGATCGCAAACTCTTTGCTCGCTGCCGGCAGCGCCTGGGCTGCGATTGCGCTTTGGCCCATCCCGGGCTGGTCACATGGGGTGGCCGGCGGTGAAAATGAAATTTTCGGGGAGGGGTCTAAGTTGCCGAAGCGGCGGGCGCAGCATGTCGAAGAGATGTGCCACGCGCAGATTGCGACCTAGCAGCGGCGCAGCAGTTTCGGCGTGTCCGGAGGAGAGGCGATCTCCGGATGAGCATGAGATTGCAACGCGAAGCGTGTCGCGACGTAGTTTTTAGATTTGGCCTCCTCAGTTTCCCAAGGCGGCGTCTTGCCAGCGCGCATTTTCCAAAAAAGCCGGCGTGCGCGACGTGATCGTGCTAGTCGCGCTGGCAATATATTATAATTATAAAGAAGGTGCCAATTCTCCCAAAAACCTTCCGCTCAAGTCCGCCAAACTGAGAAAATCGATGAAGCCGAAACCGTAGCTCCAGCAAGCGCAACGCGAACTTTCCCGGGTCGAATTGGCGCAACTGGTGAATGCCGGGCACCCGTTAGTGAAGTTCGGCTGGAAGATGAACTGGGTGGTTTTCGAGGAGCGATTGGCTCGGACCTATGTGGCAGCGAACGGCTGTGTCCCGATTTGGATTAACTCGGACCAAGCCAAGCAAAGGGTCAAATATCCTGCTGCATTCACCCCGAGGAGGCATCAATTTTTGCTGTCCTAAAACGGCGCAGTTGCCTGAAGGCTATTTCCAAAGATTTGTTGAGCTCATAACCCGATCTTACGGCGGATTTGGCGTCAGACGAGGAAACCTTGTCCACTAGAGGGCCGTCTCGACCACAAAGAAAACGGCTCTACATACCGACCGAACGCTCGATTTCGGCCCGGGCGGAGGCGGCAGGTCAGGAAGTGTCTAAGCGAGATGCGCAAAAACGTCACAGCAGGCGAGTTTCCCCGAGGATCTCGAGATCGGGGCGCTTCCTTATTTCGGGTAAGAAAGCCTCCGAGCACTCGATCTCCGCCAGCATGAGCGTGTTCTTGATACGGATGACGCGAGCCCGCTCGGGTGTGGTCAATCCGATGCAGTTAAGCGCATTCTCGACGGCCTCTTTATCCGAGTCGAACAGCAGCGGCAGCTTGGCAGCGTTGGGGGTGCAAGAGGTCAACGTGTTGATCGCAGTCTTCGTCCAGTCGATCTTTTCGGCGAGCCGCCGCGTGGTGAAATCCGCCATGCCGATCCCGGCCGCGTTGCCCCCGCTTTCATCCGTCAGATCGAGCACGACGATCCAGAGGATCTCCTGTTCACTCGGGAAAGGCTCCTGGCGATTTGCGTGCCGACCGATGACATTGGTGTCCATGCCGGAGCCGGAGATGTTCTTACCGATCTCCTCGATCACCAGTACATCGATTGGGGAAAATGGCAGCCGTGCCATCCATTTTCGGGCATCTTTGAGCAGCCGCCGGTCGCCTGTCTCGATGGCCCCGGCGTTGAAGGCCTCGACATATGCTGTTTCGTCATATCCATTCTCGACGATTCCGAGACCGAAACCGATTTGCGCCTTAGCCAGCATCTCTCGTCCGATGGTGGTGATGACCTTCTCATATCCGTAGTTAACGTTGGCCTTATGATACTGCGTGGCACCATGGTACTTTCCCAGACCGATTGTCATCATCTTGCTGAGGCCCGACTCGATCTCGCCCTTGAAATCGGTATGCGGTTTGACCCGGTTGACCACCCCGATCCAGTCGGCCTCAGAGGCAATCTTGTCACACCAGACGGGCATCCCGAGGGCCACGCCCATCTGCACCACGTCCATGCTGGCCCGAAGCGGGCAGCCCATAGCCGCTTCCGTGATCCCGTAATGCTCCAGAATCTTTCGTTGCCCCTCGGCTGTGGCCCCCCCGTGACTGCCCATAGCGGGGAAAACAAAGGGCTTGGCCCCAATCTCCTTCAGGTAGGCGACCACGGTCTGGATAATGACCGCAATATTAGCAATGCCGCGGCTGCCTGCAGCGACGGCTACCGTGTCTCCGCGTTGGATGGGTAACTGGGCTCCGGCCATCGCGGCGCGCACGCCGGCGGGAATATCGACAAGGCGCTGGCGAAAAAAGTTCTGCCTTACTCGATACATTTTGGGTAGCGGCATGGCGGGGGTTCGTAACGAGGCTTCGATGGTCTTGGGGTGGATCGTGACTTGAGGGATAGATTCATGCTTCCTGATCATATCGATTGCTGTCCTGCATAATGCACGGCCTTGACCCCTCGCATTGTGGCCGTGGTGCTGGCCTTTTGTTTATCGGCTATCATACATCTGAAAGGCTTCTAACATAGACTCAATGTTGCCGGGTTTTGCACCGAGCCCAAGGAGGTCTGTCGGGATGTGACCGATGAGGCCCCCGCCGCGGTTTCCGAGGCATTCCACCAATTCTCTCACCTCGCGGTGGATCTCTTCCATGTTCCCCGAGATGCCAGTAGTCTGGTAACTCACCGGACAGGCGAAGGCAATCTTTCCCGAAAACGCTTCGCCCATCCTTCGGATGTTGTTGATATTCGGTTGGCCGGGATTCAGAATATCAAGGCCGATCTCGATCAGGTCGGGAATGATATCATAAATATAGCCGCAGGAGTGAAAATAGAGCTCGAGTCCGCACGCATGAGCCAGTTCGATCTGCCGCCGGTACCGTGGCTTGAAGATCTCACGCCAGAGTTTCGGCGAGATGAACAGGCTTTCCTGGGTGCCCCAGTCGTCGGCGAGACCGACGGCGTCGAAACCCTGGGGCTTGAGCTGGCGGATGACCTCCTCCTCAAATCCGAAGACGATGTCGGCCAGCGCCTCGACGCGGTCCCTCTCCAGATATAGGTCTTCCAGGGTGTCGGTGAAGCCGCGGAGGAAGCTCATGATCGCGAATCCGGACAGGACAAAGTTCGCTTTGTAGTACTTCCCGTCTCCCAAGTCTCTACGCGTCTCTTTTATGGCGTCGAAGCGGGTCGGGTCGTGTGGGTCGGGCGCCCGGTAGCGCGTCAGATCGGCCCAGGTCGGGATCACAGGTTCCCGCGGTTGGCCCATCGCCAGTTCGTTCTCTAAGTGCGCCCATTCGAAACCCCACTCCGAGCGGACCTTGTCCGGGCCGGTGAAGTTCCGCACGACGTCGACGTTGACTATATCCGATATGCGCCAATTGTAAGGGTAACACACCGGGATCCTCTCGGGTCCCTTGAATCGGATCGCGCATTTCACAAGTTGCTTGCTGGTCATTGCCGACTCCCGGTTGCTAATTCGACGTTGAATGTAGCCATTCGAGGCTAGGTTCGGGCAGAATCCCTCCGCTGACCGCCTCGAAGCCACGCCTTTTCACTTCGGCGAGCTTCCAATCCAGGCTCCACTCCGCCGTGGCCGAAGGGAATTCGCGAAAGGTCCAGAGGGCGGCGAAGAACCGTTTTCATTTTATCCCCGCCTTTCTAATCTCGTCGGCCATGGCCAGAACATTTTCGGGAATCGCATAATTGGGAATACTATTGGAACTAGTTATCATGTATCCGCCCCCGGGCGAACCATCCCGCAAACATCGTTGTACTTCCTGGCGCGTCTGTTCAGTTGTACCGCGGGCAAGGACGTCCACACTGACATTGCCCACCAGACATACCTGGTGTCCAATCTGGCTCTTGAGCTCCTTGAGAGACATGCATTCCGGTTCAAGTGGGTGCAGGCCGTTCATTCCCAGCGTCAATAAATCCTTCAACACCAGTCGTAGATCTCCATCACTATGATAAATCCATGGCACCGGGATGGATCTGGCCGTCTCGATCAGACAGGGAAGAATCAGTTCCCGGAAAACTGCGGGCGACATCATGGGCCCGGAATGATGGGCGAAATCGTCATGGCACCAGATTAGGTCGGCACCCCGTTTGCTCATTTCAGAGATGGCTATGGCAGACCATTGGGCGTAGCGTTTTAGAACGCGAACGACAAAATCTGGATCATCGGCCAAGGCTAGTGAAAACCCTTCCAGATCCATGCTCATCAACATGGGGGATAAGCCGAGGCGGGTTCGCCCGATGATCGCTCGCCGGCCACCGTTTCGCCGGACGAGGGTTTCCAGTTCGATATATAGAGCGGGATCCGTCGGGTCCGTCAGCGCCTCCAGAATGCCCAGGTCTTTCCGCGTGTGCAGCTTGCCGCTAGATTGCCAGGTCCGTCCATCGGGAAGTACTGTTTCGTTCACGCAAAGCGGAGGAAATAATTTGAATGCCAACACATCCGCGCCCAATTGTTCGGCCACGTATACCGGATCGGCCGCTGCTTGGTTGCCGAAGAGAGCAGACAGAACAGATGCATCGATATCACCTTCGGCAAACGGAACTCGGTCCGGTTGGCCGTGCTTCAACGCACACAATACGCGTTCTTTCGATGTCATTTTAAACCTCGCTGTTACGCCTGATTGATAGTAAATTAGTCCCCTATCCGGTCGCTCTAACGCCGTGACAGAATGCGATGAACTGCCGGAGTCAGCATCCATCATTGATGCCCGTTAGACTTCGTCGTAAACACGGATCTCATAGATTCGAGCTTCTTGACCACCGTTGGTCGCAGTGATCACGAGGCGCAGCGCATTCGCGACGATACGCGGGAACGACACCCGCCGTTTGCGGAAATAATTGTCGGTTTCGCCATGCACTTCTTTCCACCCCTCCGAGGTCTCTGCGAGCAGTTGCCAGTCGCGCGCACACTCGGGCGCGCGGAAGAATGCCTGCTGCCATTCCAAGGGGCGCGCCAGATTGGTATCGAACGATACTTCAACGCAATTCAGGGAGGTTGGGCGAGGGAAACGCAACTCCACGTGCTGAGGCAGCGCGGCGGCGGGGTCCGATCTCCAGAGATTTGGCAGGGCCTCCGGCCAAGCGCAGTCATTCGTGACATTTTTCCCGTCATAAGGGGCCGAGCTTGGAGTGATCCGCATTGCCAAGGCGGTCTTGAGTTGACGCCAATGCCGGTAGGCTGGAATCACAATTTCGCTCGGATTATAACACGGCAAATGCGTGTTCTTGGGTTCGGGGCCGCCCGGCGAGACGTACAAATATTGCATGTTGGTCCCCACGGGCCAATCCGCGCACGCCGCCCACGCGATGCCTTCTCCGCCGCTTAGGATGATGCGATAGGGGTGCCCTGGCATTATAGTCGCATTTAGTTTCGCGGTAACCCAGCCGGTGGTAGATGCCGGCACGATAAGTTCGGAGGCTGCGACCACCGGAAACTCGATACGATCCCAAATGCGTTCCAGGCGCTGTATGCTAACAGCCAGGCGTTGCGACTGTTTGCCCTGATTGCGCAGGAAAAACTCCAACGTCTTGATCCGCTTTTGCGTCAGCGGGACCACCATGGCCAGAGCGGGGGAAGCCTGGCTCCCGGAACCGAGGTCGTACCATTCGGCCGGCGTACCCGGGTCACAGTACCCGCGCTCGGCATCCTTGAGATTAGTATCAGCCTTGATAAGGCTAAGATCCAGCAGGGCCTCACTTGTTGCGCTGACCGCGGCTCCGCGTGCGAGGTCGCCAGGATCGGAGTTTCTCAGGCCGGGTATCCGTACGTCCTCTCTGAGCATCTTTTGCTGCAGCGGGGCAATGTGCGGACCGTCAGGATTCGCCGTCTGACGTGGCGTCAGTCCATGTTCCAGGGCGTAAGCCGCGGCAATCCCAACCCCATGACCCAGTTGCGCCATGGTCAGCATTAGACGGGGTGTCCCGAGCGCAACATGCGTGGTACTCAAGCAACGGCACGCCATCCAGAGATTTTCAATATTACGACTATAAAAGCAACGCAGCGGCAGCGTATGAACCGGCACCCGAACCCAATGCCGATGGTTGAGGTCGGCGATTTCGTTCGAAGGTGGATCTATTTTGTTCAGGATGCCACCTCTGCTATGTACATCGATCCAGTAACCGGCATATCCAATCGCGTCAGGCCACCGCTGGTCGGTATGGCAATGGTGCTCTGTCAAGGTCACATCCCCAACTAAACGGCGGCTTTCGCGCTTGCCCGGAACCATGCCGATCCAGTCGAGCGCATAATTTGCGGCTTTATCGCGAAAATCGGAGTAATTTTTGATAAAATTCCACACCCCCAGAACGTGACGGTACACCTCTTGGCGGATCTCGGCATTGTCGCGGATCTGATGATATGGATTGCCCACTTCCAGCCACCAGAAGCCGCCATAAATAGCCTTTCCCATATTATAAAATGGCCGGCAGAAGCCGATTTCTTCGTGTTTCTTATAGAGCTGGATCCATGGCGGCGGATCGTATTTGACCGGACGCCCTATATCACGAGCCAGCATCATAATGCTCGACCCCATCGTGGTATCGTCGGAGACAAGGGGAGCAAGCGTTTCGTTGAATTCATGCCGCGCTTCCCGACCGTAGCGAAAGTCCGCGCCGGCAAAAAACCCCACGGTACCGTCACCGGTGGAGTCGATGAACTGTTTCGCAGTGAAGCGCAACTCCTTCTCGCTGCCCATCTGACTCGCATGGACGGCGACGATTCGTCGGCTTTCGCCTCCTAGGCGACCGAGACCGTTAAGGGTGGGAGTCGGGACGGTGGCCGCGGCGAGCGGAATGCTTTCCACGGCCCGCACGGTAGTGTTCAGAAAGAACGTCAAGTTGGACTCACGTCGGGCTGCTTCTATTAGGGCCAAATCGTAAATGGAATTTATCAAGCCGTGGGTCATAGGGGCATATGCTACGTGATTGGTCGCTCGCTCCTCCAGCAGCACGGCGTGCATGATGCCCGTTTCACCCGCCCACGTATTCAATTGATTGGCGCCATGCGGAGCGACCCGCACCTCGCTCGACGCGTTGCCGCCGAAGACCGGACGATCTTGGATTATTGCAACCCTAGTACCGCGGGGAGATGTCCGCGCCGCCGCAATCGCCGCACAAAGTCCCGCGAGGCCGCCGCCGACTACAACGAGATCGAAGGCAAGAGTTTCAAGAGGGTTTTCTTTTATCTGGGGTTTTTCTTTCATTTTAATGAGGAGCCTATAATGGCCTTTTATTGATCTTGTATTAAGCAAGCGATAGCCGTTACCAGTGCCATCGGGTCAATATCAATAGAGGACGCGTAGTCGCATTTCTGCGCTCGCGCGTGCCGTATCAGCATGGATCCTTTGCTAATCGATTTAAAATTCACTTATACATCAGAACGGTTAGAGCCCCGGTTCAAGTTTTGCCGGGCGATATTCTCATAAAGTTGCGAAGTCAGCCTTAAGACCTGTCAGCACAACTTCACAACCGTCGAGCAGCGGAGGCGACGGCAGAAATCGGGCAGATGTCGCCACATGCTCATACGCGCCAGAGCCTTCTACGGACGCGGGGCGCGGGCAAGCTTGGTGCGGGTAATTTCCGCCACGCAATCCGAAACCTCGACTCTCCCGGGCCAGAGCCTCGAATACGGACGTGAAGGTGCTCGGTCAGCGGGAGGCATATGCCCCGCATGACTCGCGTACAATGAGCCGCGGATTTAGCTGCAGAAAGCGTGCTGGCATGACCGGATCTTCGATTCGGTCGAGCATGGCCTGGAAGGCGGTCATCGCTATCTCGCGGCAGGGCTGGTGCACCGTCGTCAGCGGGACACTAACAAATGTCGCATACCGCACATCATCGAAGCCGACGACCCGCACGTTAGCGGGGACCTTTGTCTTCAGCCGTTCGAGACTACGGATAAGAGTCGCTGCGGTGTAGTCATTGGCGCAAATGAACGCGTCCCATCGCCTCGGCGAAATCAGGCTTCGGACAAATCGTTCATCTGCCGGGTCGCCCTTCTGAAGCCAGTCGGGCCGCGCAACGATTTGACGACGAGAAATGGACTCGCGTATTCCTGAAATGCGCGCATCTACCGCGGGAGCGGAATTAGGGCGAACGACAAAGGCAATCTGCTTGCAGCCGAGTTTGAACAGGTGTTCGGCCAGCATGTATCCCCCCAGCACGTTGTTCACGCTAATCAGGTCAAAGTCGCTGCGGGCGGGATACGGCACAAGGTCGCGGTCGAGCAGGACTACAGGAATGCCGGCCATCCGAAACTTTTCGGCCACTTGCCGGCTTGCGCTTTCGTTGTCCGCCGTCAGTTCGAAAGGGGCAAAAAACACACCGTTCACCCGACGAGAAATAAACTGGTCACAGACTTCGAATGCCTGTTGCAAGGTGTTCATGGGGTCCGGGCGAATGGCGCTCGAGGCTCCCCAAAGAAGGCCGTATTCATGCACGCGGGCCAAGCTGGCCAATTCGCCGCAGATGACCTCAAAGATCTCGGTTGCGCCCAAGCCAGGAATCAATAGTCCGATCTGTCGCAGTCCCGTTGAGATAATACTTGTATTGCGCACATAGGAACCGGATCCAACCCGCCGTTCAATGACGCCGGCTGTCTGCAAGTCACGGAGCGCGCTGATTGCGGTAGGCCGCGACACCTGAAACCGCTCCACAAGTTGAGCTTCGCTCGGCAGGCGAGAACCCGGCCGGTACTTGCCGGATGAAATTTCCAGCAGGATTTGGCGAGAAATTGCGAGGTGCTTCTTTTCTCCACTCATATGAGGCGTGCAGAGATGTATTGCCAGCTTTCTAAGTTGCACTGGCAACTTCCAAGAGAACGACACCAGAAAGTGTTGAATCTACGAAAATGGAACCTAATCCAAGTATTAGGTAATAACAAGCCCTGTCGTCAGCAGACTTTAGCGATCGCTACTCTACAAATCCTTCGCAGCAACGACGGCCTCACTCTCCAAAACGAAATGGCAGCTATCTCAAAGCGGCTAAGGCACTCGATGAACTGGCGGAATGCGGCGGACGCCGGAGACGCTTCGAAAAGCGAATGCTCTCGCCCTAACAAAGTGGTCGCGGTCGGCGAGGCGTTATGGGATTTGCTGCCCGCGGGCCCCGTATTGGGCGGAGCACCGGTCAATTTTGCCATTCATGCGCACGAGTTCGGCGCCGCGGCAACCCTTATCTCGAAAGTGGGAAACGACGCTCGTGGACGCGCGGTTGTCGCTCAATTGCAGGCGGCCGGGTTGTCGGCCGAACTTGTCGGCATAGATTCACACCGAAGCACGGGCACCACGACAGTGGAAATAGACGGCCACGGCGAGCCTCGCTATGCCATAAGCAAGCCGGCCGCCTGGGATGCAATTGTCGCAAGCCCGGAAGCGCTGGCGGCGGTGGCCGAGGCCAACGCCGTTTGCTTCGGAACATTGGCGCAACGCTCGGTCGCAACACGCACCGCGATCCAGCTGTTGCTCGCGCGGACGCGAAAGTCCGCGCTGTGCGTGTTCGACGTCAATCTGCGACATCCTTTTTACAGTAGCGCGATCGTCAAGGCATCACTCGGCATGGCGAAAGTAGTGAAGCTGAATGAGGAGGAACTGAATGTGTTCGTGCGGTGGTTCAATTTGCGCGGCGAAACCCTGGACCAGTTGACGGAACTGGCTGTGCGATTCAGCCTGGACATAGTCGCGCTCACGCGTGGTCCGAGAGGGAGTCTGATTCTTGCCCAAGGGGAAGCGTGCGAACATCCGGGTGTGCCGATCGAGGTTCGCGACACCGTTGGCGCCGGCGATGCGTTCACTGCGGCTCTGGTGATGGGGCTCCTCCATGGCTGGCCCCTTGCCAAGATCAGCCAGATTGCGAACGAGACGGCCGCCCACGTCTGTACACAAAGAGGGGCAACACCGAGTTTATTGGCAGCCCTTCGAGTTGATTTTGCCGAAAACTCATCTGAAAGCGGCCAGGTGCCACGATAATCGCGGCAGGGAGTTCTTCTATGGCTTATCGTCTGCGCTACAAATGGGAACTCATGCTCATCCTGGCGATGGCGTATTTCCTTAATCAGGGCGACCGGCAGATTTACAACGCGGTGTTGCCACTGATCAAGGCCGACCTGCAGGTCAGCGACGTTCAGTTAGGCCTGGTCACGACGACGTTCACCTTGCTCTTCGGCGTACTCGTGCTGTTGGCGGGATTTGTCGGCGATTTCGTCTCCAAGAAATGGCTCGTCTGCCTCAGCTTGCTGATTTTCAGCATGGGCACGCTCTTTACAGGTTTCAGCAGCGGCCTCCTGATGTTGATCGTATTCCGCAGTATAGCAACGGGCGCTGGCGAGGCGTTCTACTATCCCCCTGCCATCGCCCTGATCGGCCAATATCACCTTGACACGCGATCCCAGGCGATGGCGATTAACCAAACCGCGCTCTACGTCGGCACCGTAATGTGCAGTTATGCCGCAGCCGTGGTGGGCGAACGGTACGGCTGGCGCGCACCGTTCCTTGTGTTTGGAATCGCTGGCATCCTGCTGGCGGCGATGGCGGCATTACGCCTGCGAAATGACCAACGTGATGCGGGGTTGATGCAGCCCGCAAGCCAACCGTTGAAACTCGGCGAAGTACTGCGCCCGATCCTACGCACGCCTACGTTTTACTTTCTGAGCCTTGCGCTTGGTGGCACTCAGTTCGTCTTTTTTGGCTGGATGACCTGGACACCGACGTACCTCTACGAAAAGTTCCATCTCCCGTTGAGGGATGCCGCGCTCTATGCGGTACTCTACCATTATGGATTCGCCTTCCTCGGCGTGATGCTGGGCGCGCGCATCTCCGACCGGCTTGCTTCGCGCCGGCGAACGATTCGGCTGGAGGTGGAGATTCTCGGCTTGCTGTGTGCGGCGCCGTTCATCTGGCTGTTGGGAGCTAGCTCAAAGTTGACGGTCGTGTATGTCGCGTTGGGAGGGTTTGGGTTCTTCCGCGGATTCTTTGACGCGAACAACGCCGCCGCGCTGTTTGACGTGATCCCGCAGCGCTACCGCTCATCGGCCGCCGGGCTGATGGTCTCCTGCGGGTACATGATGTCGGCAATTTCGCCGATGCTGATGGGCTATATCAAACAACACGCCAGCCTCGGCAGCGGCCTTTCGTTGCTGGCGTTTGGATATCTATTCTCGGCGGCGATGATCTTCGTGGCGCTGAAATGGTTCTTTATGAAGGACTATTTCCAAGAGTCAGCCTCATCCCCAGTGCAGCGATGACACGCCGCTCCGTCGGTCAAGGACGTCAAGTTGTGTTGACAGGTGTTAAGGCTGACTTCGCAACTTTGTGAAAGTATCGCTCTGTGAAACTTGAACCGTAGCTCCAACTACACTCGTGTATAAGCGTAGTTTAAATTGATTGAGACCCACCCCATTCCCATCGCAATCGCCGAGTTGGAGGTCAATCCAATCGGTGAATCCCGACCCTGCGCTATGCCTCTAGCCGCTTTTCCCAAGTGTTTCCTGCCGGCTCTTGTTGAGCGCAGGATGAGCGTGGAATCCTGGGTCGAACTCGCAGCGAAGGAACTGTCGGTGGATGGGCTGGAACTTTACTGGGGGTTTCTCGACCCGGAAGAAAAGGCGCTCAAGCGTTTGCGGCGCGAGATCGAGGCCCATGACTTGTGCGTGCCGATGATGTGCCATTCGCCCGATTTCACCCAGCCCGATCCGCGCAAACGGGCAGAAGAAATTGAACGACAGCGCCGAGCGATCATCGGGAGCGCGCTACTTGGGACGCGTTATTGCCGCGTCCTCAGCGGCCAACGCCGTCCGGAGGTCGACCGTCATGACGGTATCGCGATGGCCGCCGAGTGCATTGCTGGCCTGCTGCCGTTCGCTCAGGAACACGGCGTCTGTTTGATCTTGGAAAACCACTACAAGGATGGTTTCTGGCGTTATCCAGAGTTTGCCCAGCGGATGGATGTGTTTCTCGAATTGCTTGCCGCTATACCGACCAGCCCCGCCTTTGGCGTGAACTACGATCCTTCCAATGCGCTTATTGCTGGTGACGATCCGCTCGCGTTGCTGAACGCGGTCAAAGATCGAGTCGTAACCATGCACGCGAGCGATCGTTATTTTGAGGGCGGCTCCGCAGCCGAGCTTCGCCTTCTCGAGTGCGATCCCAGCTTGGGTTATGCGCCATTCCTAAGACACGGCATCATCGGGCAGGGCTGCATCGACTACGCCGGGATTTTCTCAGTCCTCCGTTCTGTTGGATTTCGCGGCTGGATCAGTATCGAGGACGGTGATGACCCTACCGTCGGCATTGAACACCTGCAGGAATCCGTGCGCTTTCTCCGGAACCGAATGTCGGACTTCGGATTGCCCTGAGTCTTTTCCAATCATGCCCCATCCCGCTTCGCCATTTTATCCACTTTGACATGCAAGCCATCGTGCAAATCTCCCTGGACGTGATTACTATTCCGGAGGCTCTCGACACTGCGCATCTGGCAATCCGGGCTGGAGTGGATTGGCTCGAAGCCGGCACTCCTCTCATCATTGCCGAAGGCATGAATGGCGTCCGGGCCCTCCGGCAGGAGTTCGCCCGTGTCCCTATCGTGGCCGATTTGAAGACGATGGACGGAGGCTGGCTTGAAGTCGAAATTATGGCCAAGGCGGGAGCAACCCATGTCGTGGTTATGGAGCGGGCGCACCCGGAAACAATCAAGATGGTGGTGAAGGCCGGAAGGGACTTCGGTGTGAAGGTCATGGGCGACAATCTGGGCGCGGACGACAAGGTGGCCGCGGCGAAACGCCTCGAGGACTTGGGATGCGATTTTGTCATTCACCACATCGGCTACGACGAACGCCGGGGCTTCGTAGCAGCCGGAGGCAGCTGCCTCAGCCCGCTGGATCAACTCCGCGAAGTGGTCAGAGCCGTGGGAAGGCCGGTACAGGCGGTCGGAGGCCTATCGATCGAACAGGCGATGCGGACGCCCGAATACGGGGCGCCGTTGGTGGTGCTCGGCGCACCTTTGACGATCGATGCGAATGCTTTCAGGACGGCAGAAGGCGATCTGGAGAGTAAATTGCGCTTGATTTGCGAAAAGATTCACGGTTACGGCGACATCGCCGTTGGCCGATAACAGCAAAATCCCATGGACGAAAAAATGTTGGCGTTAGTCAATTACGCGGCGGAACCAAACAGCGTGGAGCTGCGGGAGATTCCCGTGCCGAAAATCGGCGATCACGACGTCCTCGTCGCGGTGCAGGCGGTGGGCATTTGCGGCAGTGACTTGCACCAGTTCGCTGGCAAGCATAGCTGGAAAGTAAATTACCCGGTCGTATTAGGCCATGAGTTCTCCGGGGTCATCGCCGAGAAGGGCAGGAAGGTTCAGGGTTTCACAGAAGGCGACCGCGTCGTCAGCGAGACAGCGGCAGTGATCGACACCGCATCCCCTTTCTCACGGCGCGGCCTTTACAATCTCGATCCCGGACGCCTCGGCTTCGGCTATGGCGTGGACGGCGCCATGTCCCGCTTCGTGAAAGTGCCGGAACGTTGTTTGCATCACATTCCTGGGGAACTGGCGTTCGAAAAGGCGGCACTGACGGAGCCCTGCTGTGTGGCCTATAACGCCACTTGCGTAAACAGCCGCCTCCGCCCGGGCGATACGGTGGCAGTGATCGGGCCTGGGCCCATCGGGCTGTTGTGCGCCTTGATGGCGAAAATTGCCGGCGCAGGGAAACTCGTGGTCATTGGGATTCCGGCCGACCAGCAACGGCTCGAAGTCGCCAGGCAGCTGGGGGCGAACAATACGCTCGGAGCCAACGGCGAAGATGTCGCAAAATGGGTCAGGAATTTCGGCGATGGCTACGGTTTCGACCTGGTCATCGACGCTGCCGGAGTCTCCGCCACCCTCAAGCTGGCGCTGGAGATTGTGCGCCCTGCGGGCCAAGTGACCAAGGTGGGATGGGGCCCGCAGCCGCTCAATTTCTCCCTTGATCCACTCGTCGCCAAAGCGATCACCCTTCAAGGCAGCTTCTCCCACAATTGGCCCATGTGGGAGAAAGTCATCGCCCTGCTGGCGTCCGGCCAATTGAACTTGGATTTGGTGCTCAATCGCGTCGCTCCGCTTGCCGACTGGCGCGAAGCGTTCGAGGGGATGCATTCCGGGAAAATCGTCAAGGGAGTCCTCCGGCCGTGATCTGATCTGCCCCCGACTTTGGTCATGGACGAGGCTGCAGGTATCGCTGCAGCCTTGGCGGTGCGCCGCGGGATAACCCCTCGCGCGGTCGAAATGCAAGAATTGCGGGACATGCTGTGCCGCCAGGGCGCCGAGCTCGCTGTATCCGATTGGTCCTGCCGCCTGTCATTGCAGCCACCGGAAGTGCTCAACCCGGCGCCGAGGGTGCGGTAGGGACTCAGAAGCACCCGCCTGCTCGGCCCGTCCATAAAAATTGAGGCCATTTCAAGTTGTGCTGACAGGTCTTAAGGCTGACTTCGCAACTTTGTGAGAATACCGGCCGGAACGACTTGAACCGGGGCTTCGACCGCAATGGGGTGTAAGCGTATTATAAGCTGCATAATCGAGTTGCCCGCCTTCCTCGTTCCATAATGCCATGTAATTGTTCTCTCGCTCAACGATGGATATGCATCGAAGTCTACTTCCAAGGCAATCCGGGGGCATCGATGCAACGCCAAAGCCGGTTGGGCAAATGTTGTATTCGCAGCATGCCAGGACTTGAAACGGTATCCCTCATTTAACAAAGGATCGATCAGTAAATCGCTCTTGGCAAAGAGCCCTGAAAAACGACTCAGCATTCTCCCAGCCCCACCCAGAAGGCATCAACAAGCAAAGATCGAAAAACCCCATGAACAACAAACAACGTCGGACATTTTTCTTAATACAGATTCTAACGGGCTTGGCATTTGCGGTTGCCGGGCCATCGGCTGGCTATGGCCAGGCCGCGGCTCAACCCAGCTTGGCTGCGGCGGCTTCACCGGCGCCTAGCGAAGAGGAGATCGTCAGGCTGCCGAAATTTAGCGTCACAGCCACTCCCGCAGATCCTTACAATGCAACAGAGGCGGCATCGGCCGCGCGCACGGCGGGCAAGATTCTCGACATTCCGATCACGGCCTATATCATCACCCCGGCGCTGATTCAGAACATAAGCCCCAACCAGATATTTGACGTGACGAATTATTTTGCCGGGGTCAGCACTAGCCGGGGCGTGGTCCAAAATGACCGCGCGACCTTCCGGGGTTTCGAGAACTACAGCAGAACCGTGGATAATCTTTCGCAGACTATGATACCGTATATGTTTGCAAACTTTAACAACTTTCCTCCTGTGTTTGTCGATCACACCGAGCTGATCATGGGTCCGGATGCGATACTTTCGCCAACCGGCACGCCCGGGGGAACGCTCTCTTTGATCACCAAGTCACCGCAGTTCATCCAAGGTACCGACGTTTCTGCGACAGTGGGCAATTATATGGCCAACAAGGTAACGGTCGATTCGACCGGCCCGCTCGGAGACGGCAAGCACATGGCCTATCGGGTAATAGCCGCCTACCAAGATTCGCGGACTTACCTGCCGGGAAGCGAGATCGCGTGGGCTGGGGCCGCAGAATTTACCTACAAATTTTCGGACACGGCCAAGTTCACGGTCAAGTACTTTGGCATCCAGCAGCGCTACGGTGGCGCCGCCGGGGCCAATGCCTCAAATGGGGAGGAAGTATTCACCCCCGGCACGGTCGGGGGCGTCACCCTGTCCGACACACCCGAGCCTGGGTTTACATACGATGGGTGGAACGGGGTCTCGACTTGGAGCGAACTAATGACCCGGGAAAATACGGCGGCGGCTGAGCTGACGGCAGCGTTGGGGGAGCGGATCAACATGCGGCTGGCCGCCCAGGTCGATTACAGTTCCTTCAACTACTTGTTTGCTCATCTCAATCCCACCCTAACCGAGAAGTGGGACCCAAATACTGGTCAGGAAATTTCCGTCACCCCGATCAACCCGACGGCCATGCCCGAGCTGGCAGCCATCCACCCCATAATGAGCCGGCAAATACAGGTCCAGAACGACTATGCCGGGAACTTTAATGTGGGCAGGGTTTCCCTGCAGCCGGTCGTGGGCTGGGCTTATCAGCAGGCATCGATGCCGGTCTTCTACACGCTCCAAGACAAGAACATGCCCACGTACGATCTTGCATCGGGTATTTACAGTCCGCCGGTGCCACCGAAATCCGCCTTTACATCACTCAGCAGTAACACCCCGATGAGCGGGTGGACCATGCAAGCGTACGGCTATCTGCGCGCCGGTTTCCTGAACGACCGCTTGTTTGTGACGGGCGGCGTAGCACGCACTTGGGCGGGCGTCGTTGAATATTCGATACCATATGTAAATCAAGATGGCTACCTCGCCGGCACCGTCGGGGGGCCTATCACCATGAATACCTTCTCCAACACGCATAACTCGCTGGCGCCCTCGGTGCAACCTTGGCATGACGCTTATCTCGCGGGAATACTTTACAAGGCGTTGCCCAACGTCTCGGTCTATTACAATTATTCAACCAACGCCACGCTTGCATCAGCAATCCCGCTGTGGCAGGCCGGGGTGCAGAATGAATTCGGCATCAAGAGCAATTTCTTCAATGATCGCATTTCGGTTACCGCCGACCACTTTGAGATCAAACAAAATAATCTTTCCTTCCAAAATCCGCTCTTTGCCCTCGGCCAATCCACCACCGCGTTCCTTTATACTGACGAGGCGAGCCACGGCGAAGAGTTAAATATAGCTGGCGGCATTACTAAGAATCTTTCGGTGGTCATGAGCTACACGAATCAGAAACTTCGCGACGCATATGGCCGGCGGGTGCGCAATATTCCCGACACCATGGCGAATTTGCTGCTCGACTACAATTTCAACAAGGGCGCATTCGGCTTGAAGAAGTCGGACGTTTTCGTCGGGGTGAACCATCAAGGCGACGTTGCCGGTGAGGCCGTCACGGCATTTACCCCGTTGGGCGTCCCCGAACAGCCCGGCTTCTACTTGGCGGCGTACAGCGTGGTCCACGCGGGCGCGAGCTGCCAATTGGGCAATTATCGATTCAATCTGAATGTGGATAATGTTTTGAATAAACGTTTCTGGTGGCAGGCGCAGAGCCGCGCCTCGATACAGCCTTATCCTGGCCTTACGGTTACGTTCACCGCGACAGTGCATTTTCGGTGATCTTTCAGAAGGTAATGGAAACAATTTGTAGTATGCCGATGGACCTGTGCCCATTGGAAGCCCCTGCCAGTTGGAAGATTGCCGCCGGCGCGCCATCGCGTTATTGCATGGCGACCAGAGTTATCGGCGAAGTGGCCGAGCCGGTGAACGCGTCGCTGAGTTCAGTTGTTTGTTGGCATCAGGCTTATCGCAAGGCCGGCAAGCGGGGCTGGCGTTCGTTACATGGCATGGCCGCCAGCACCGGCTCTTGATGGCGAGTGTTAACTGACTTAACAAAGTAATACTGATGTTTGATTTAAAAGCATCCTGCCAACGGATCACCGCGGCCTATCGCGGCGAGCGGGCCGACCGCGTGCCTATTGCCTCGCCGATCAGCTGGCATCCTTGGCGCGATATCGACCGGGAAAAGCCTGGCGGCTGGCGCGCCGACCCCGACTTTATCCGGGTGGCGCGCCTGGTCCAGGAGCACTGCGACGCGTTCGGGCCTCGGCCCAACCTTCATCCGGGCGGTCTTTGGAGCCCCGTGACCTACCCCCGGAGCTGCTCGAGGTTCACGTATCAGCGCTTCCTAGAGGCGCCTGACGAACTGGTGATCGAGAAGCCCGTGGAGCGGGTCGGCGATATCCGCCGCCGACACACCTTCGTTCTGCCCACGCCCAAAGGTGACCTGACTTGGGCCTACGAGGAGGACGAGGGCATCGAGACCTCCTGGGATATACGCAAGCCGGTCGGCCAACCGGAGGATGTGGAGACGTTGCTGAGCGTGCCCTTCTCGTTCAAGAAGTTTGCGTCATCGGAATACGAGGCCTTCCGCAGGCATCGGCGCGAAATGGGCCGCGATGCCATCTGTGGCGGACAGGTGAACTCGATGGTCGCCATGCTGGTCGGTATCATGAAGTATGAACAGATGCTCGAATGGCTGCTCACCGAACCGGAACGGATCAAACTGCTAGCTGACACCTGGTTGGAACGCACCTGGGCCAGGATCGACTTCGAACTCTCGCAAGGGGTCGGTCCGTTCTGGGTTTTTTACGGTGTCGAGCGAGCCGTCCCGCCGATGATGAGCCCGCGGCAATGGGATGAGTTTGTTGTGCCCTACGACGGCGAGATCATGCGACGCATCAAGGCGCGGGATCCGGAAGCCAGGATCCATGTCCACTGCCACGGCCGGGTGAGCACGATGCTCGATTCGTGGCTGTCGCTCGGTGTGGACTCCATTGACCCGGTGGAGCCTCCTCCTCAGGGCGACATCGAATTCGTCGAGGCTAAGCGCCGGGTGGCCGGACGCATGACGCTCTTCGGCAACATCGAGTTCTGCCTGCTCGAACTCGGGACGCCCGATGAGGTGGAGACCGCGGTACGTGTGGCCCTCGAGGAGGGGGGTAAGCAGCACATGGTGCTCTGGCCGTCGTCCTTCCCGTTACAGCGGCACACGCCCCGTTTCACCGGCAACGCCATTCGCTACATCGAAGCGGGGCTGAACTATGGGAGGCTCTGACATGTGCCGACAGGCGGCTTCATGTCATCTAATGCAAATTACGCTCTGTGGAAATCCAAGCTAGGCGATGCTGCCGTTTAACGAACGATCGATTCGATCGTCCCCCCGAACCAACCACTGGTACAGGATGTAAGCCAGCGGGGGCATGCAGCCCATTACAACAAAAATGCCCTCGTACCCGAACCACTGCACAATTGGCCCGGTTAGATAGGTGGATAGCGTTCCGGCCAGGCCACTGCCGAACGCCACGATACCGGTTACGGATCCCACCACATGCAGGGGATAAATATCGTTTGTCACCGTTACCAGGTTTGTTTTCCAACCCATGTAGGAAAAAGTCACCAGGCAGATCAACGTGAGGCAAAGCCCGCGCGAAGGAGTAAATGCGACCCAGACACTCAGGGGCATGAGCAATGCAAATAGGAGCATCGCGCATGAACGTGCCTTCAAAACTGGCCAGCCTCTCTTGATAAGGCTACCCGACAGCCAGCCGCCGAATATCGCGCCAAGATCGGCCATTAAGTATGGAATCCAAGCGAATGTGGCCATCTCGCCCATCGTGAAATCTCGGTGCTCCACTAGATATTTGGGCAGCCAGAACAAGTAAAACCACCACACCGGATCGGAGAAGACGCGCGCCAATAGCAGTCCCCAGGTTTGCCGTAGCTTCAAAATATCACGCCACCTCAAGTGATTATAGGCAACCGGCAGCGCCGGTCGCGACGCAAGAATCAAGTCTCTTTCTGCCGGGGTGACGCGAGGATGATTCGCAGGCAGTTTAAAAAATAAAAGCCACGCCGGAAGCCATACGAAACCAAACGCACCCGTTATCGCGAATGCAGATCTCCAGCCAAAAGTGAGCGCGACCCAAGTTATCAACGGCACCGCAATTATCGCACCTAATGCCGCACCGGCATTTACAAGGCCGTTGACCAGCGCTCGCTCTTTCGGGGGATACCACTCTGAGACCACTTTCGTCGCGGCCGTGGAGTTTCCTGATTCCCCGACGCCGAGCAAAAAACGAAATACTCCGAGCCCCAAGGCACCTTGCACGAACATGTGCGCCATGTTGCTCAATGACCACCAGACCATAAACACGCTGAGCGAAACGCGCGTACCCCATCGGTCCACTATCAATCCAGATCCCAGAAACATGACGGTGTAAGCAGCGAGAAACGCCGTCAGCACGTTCGAGTATTGTGTGGGTGTTAGCTGTAGCTCTTTGGTTAAAAGTGGGGCAACGACGGACAATGTCTGCCGGTCGATATAATTAATAACCGTTGCTGCGAAAAGTAGCGCTGCTATATACCAGCGGAGGCCGGGAATTTTCACCGGTCTAACCTCGTCCAGCCGCGCCAGCGTATCGTCGCAAATATCAAGCTCTTGGCGGCCAAATATGTCGTCGGATAGCGGACGCGTTCGCATCGGATTAAGCCCTCAGCATTAAGATTATGCTTCATAGTGGACACGTCCATGCCCTGTCTCTATTTAGTACATAGCGACGGTAGAATGCTAGCAAAAAGATCCCAGACGGTTTCAAGTTCATTTCCTTCTAGGCGACGCCAGATTTCAATCAACGCAGGAATCGCATCGCTGCCAGATATTGGTTGAGAATCCTCTGGAAGATGTGGCAATCCGAAACAACAGCGATCTATGCGAAGGCTGACTTGGAGGCGCTGCGCACGATCGCCCTTCCTTGGCCAGGCGGTGGGGTCATGAACACGCTGCAGAAAGATGTCGACGCCTGCATCGCGCTTCGCCAGGACTTGGGCTACAAACTCAAGCGCCACGAACTTCCGCTGCGGCAATAGGGTTCGAACCTTCGTAAGTGATCAACTTCGACGTGACGACGCGGTCGGCGATCTCCGCTAGGCTGCATGGATGGGAAGAATCAACGAGACGACCCTGACGGTCACGAAGCGAGCCCGGCGGCACACGCCGGAGCCAATTGCCATTGACGTTCAGACCAGTCACTCTTACGCGCATACTGCCGCATTAGCGTCCCAACGGTTGAAGCGAGCGGGTTCCGACGCCTTGGCCAAGGTTTGGCGGACATCATACCACATTTGAGACCATGCCTTCGCGTCGTGCAGCTCTGTCGCCGGATGAGCGCGGCTGCGGGCGACAAAACCAGGGAAGGCCTCGCGCCCAGTAGTTTGGCCAATCGGGTTATAGCGCAGGTCCATGCTCCACCGCACGGTGCGGCTAATATTTGGCAATGCGGCGTGGCAGGTTAAACGATGCATGAAAAGTGCATCGCCACGTTTCAGTGGAATCCCGATCATTTTAGGCTGATTCGACTCAATCAGTATTTTTTCGGGGATACGAAGTGCGCCGTTTGGCTGCAGGAGGGGACAGTGGTCAAGCAGCCCCCGCTTGTGACTTCGAGGCAGAACCTGGAGGCAACCTGCTTCTAAGGGTGCATCCCAAAGTGGAAACCATACCGTTAATATATTGGTCTGATCTGCGTCCGGAAGCACAACTCCATTGTCTTGATGCCAATCGGCAGCGGCATCGAGATTGACTCCGTTGGCATCGCGCACGGTGCGGTCCTCCGGGAGCTTGAGGCGGACATGCTGGACGGGATTCGAATAGATTTCTGGCCCAATGATGCCTTCGACGGCATCCAAAAGCCGCTCGCTTCGTAACATGCGGAAAATTGCCGGCCCCACCCAGATCGGGGTGTCCTCGCGGATGCCTTTCGGCGGCAGCGAGAAATCGAAATACTGCTTGATGATCTTCTTGCCCTCCTGGGAAACGCGAATGAAGCGTTCGCCGAAAGGCTGGTCGGCATGCGCCGATGAGATGATGCCTTTCTCATAAAGGTCGCCGGCAAGCCGATCGAGGACGCCGGTGTATTCTTCGATGATTGGATCGAGTTCTTCGACGGGGTCGAGAAGGCCCTTGATCACAACGTACCCCTCTTTCTCGAAGTGATCGCTTTGGTCGGAAGTCAATTTAGTCATGATGAAAATCGGAGCGGTGCCGATGCTTCAAATAATGACTCCCGACCCTTCCTGGTTTCAATTGGCAACGCTTGCAAATTTGATCAAAAAGTTTCCAATCTGGCTCATCGACAGAGATTGCAGCGGCGGACGGACATGGATTTTTCCCTTTTCGAGACCAAGCTCATCTGGGCCACGGTGCGCGCGATTGAACCATCTTCGCGCCATGGCGCCATGTATCCCGACGGCATACCGGTATGGCTGCTGAAGCGGGGGCGCGTCCGCCTTCGTTTCGACGACGAGGTGACGCAAGCTAAAGCCGGCCAATGGATATTTCCGAAGCGCGGAAAGTCGTGGCATGATTTTACCGACGACGCGGTGCTTCTGAGCATGCGGTTCCAACTGCGATGGCCGAGCGGCGAGGATATGTTTGAGCGTGTGCGCACATTGGTCGTGCCGGACCAGGCGAATAGGCAGCTGAGAAAGGCGGCCGATGCGCTGGCGACATTCTTCCCGAGCCAGCATCCGCCCATGGCGACAGCGCTGGCATCCCCAGCGGAATTCTTCTCAAGGCAGTCCTGCTTCTACCTCTGGCTGGAAAATTATGCTAAGGTGATGACGGCGGCCGGGATTCGGATGCGCGCCATTGGCGACATGGATCGGCGCCTCCTCCGCGCGCGCGAATTGCTTGATAATTGGGCGCTTTTCAAACGAATCTCCCGAGCCGAATTCGCCGCCCAGGTTGGTTGGAGCCTGGCGCAGCTGAACCGGCGCTTCGCGGCGGAGTATGGGACCACTCCGCGAGGATATTTTGACCGGCGCCGCTTTACCTGGATCCGGTCGGAACTGGCGCACGGCGAGCGCACGATCAAGGAAATCGCCTCGGACGCCGGATATGCAAGCCTTGCGCAATTCTCAAATTGGTTTGCACGCCATGCGGGAATATCGCCTCGAAATTATCGGCTCCGCGCGGGTGACATGACCTCGAGTTTTTGAACCCCCGTCAGAGGCGAATGACGCTAAGATAGCGCAGTTGATCGTTGGGTACGCGGAGTGATATTTTGCAACGGCTACTTTATAAAGGTAAAGATCGACGCCTTGATCGTCATTCTCCAGTTCCTTGATCCAACCGGCAATGGCGACGGGGCTTAGCAGGTCGCATTTTACGCTCCTGACAAGCTGGCCCTGTTTCGCCAATGCGCCACATTCGGCAATATTTGGAACTGTCGTGTTGTAATGGATCAACACGCCCCAGCCATCCCATATCAGGCGCATCGCGATGGCTTTTCCAATCCCTCTTCCAGCGCCGGTGACAAGCCCCAACCGCCCGCGATAATTGCCTTTCCTCGATTTCTTCATGGGAACGAACCTTCCTCCGAACCATGCAATCGGTTCCTGAGAGCGGCACCGGGTTTCAATACCCCACCGTGAGTTTGTCGTCGGGATTGTCTTGATTGAAGCGGGAAGCAAATGCGTCTTTCACCCCGTATTTGGCGTAAAAATCGAGCCGGTCCTTGATCGACTCGTCCGTCATTTTGCGGGCCGCTTCCCGGTTGCCTTTGCAATAATGCTCGATCACCCATTTCCGTCCGTATTTTACATGGGTGATCTCGTCGGCCCAATCGAAATCCTGAAACGTGGCCATCAGGGGATGCTTGGCGACATCGCGGCAGAATTCCCATTCGCCCCGTTTGCCTCCGGGATGGGCCATGAGTGTCGCTTCGATCGCGATGCAAAGATGGGCCATCGCCTTCTGCGGCGACTCGGCAAGGGCGTGCATGGGGAAGCCGACCCAGCTCTCCACTGTCGCCAAGGGAATTCCTTCCTTTTCCAGGGCGACCTGCCCAAAAAGCGCGTGACGGGTTTCATCCCAGCATTGCCGCGCGAGATCGACTATCGCTTCGGATGGAAGGTCTTCCCACTCGTACAGGATGAGCGCGACCGTTTCGGCCACGGAAAGCTCCTGGCTCCGCGACCACATGGTTCTCCGTAGCAGGTCGTCCGCGAAGGCTTTGGGGCAGACTTTGGGTATGACCACCGTGAACCGCTGATCGCGGGCGACATCGTGACTCGGGCGATATGCCGGCGACGCTCGAGGCGCCGGCGGGAGAAATTCCGGCGCCAGCGAATCGCGGCCAAGGATGCCGCGCGCGGCGGCCAAAAAGCGTCCGAAATGCTCCTTCCACTCCGAGCGGATGGCTATTCCCCCCTTTTTTCGCGCGAGGACGGACACAAAGCGACAGCCCAGTTCCAACCGCTCCTTCTCTTCCGCCAGGATGCCCTTCAATATTCGTATGGTCGGAGCGTCAACCAAGGGCTGGGTTTCGGCGAGGTAGATCCGGATCGCTTCGCTGATTGCCGGACTCAGAACGTCAAACAGTCCGACGCAGAGCTCGAGGGAGCCGGGGCTGCCGAGGATTTCGCCCAGAAGGTCGCCGAGCTGATAGTCGAGAACCTTGTCGATGGCGAATTTGTTTGACCGTAGCTCGGTCAGACGCTCCTCCAGAAGCCGGAATTGGGTCGCGTCCTCCCACATCCATTTCGCCAGCGCGACCTTCAGCTCCAACTCCGGCGTGTCGGGCATCCGCGCCGCCGCAATCAATACGCATTGCTTTTTGACCGCGGCCAGGCGCATCACATATTGTGCGCACTCGTCGACCGAGTAGCCGATTCGGTCGATATCGGAAATGCCGCAATACGAAGGCAGCTCATCCAGATAATCCAAACCGAGCCTCCGATAGTCTTGCGCTTTCTGCCTAGTCCCCGGCAGAAAACCTTTCTGAGTGTTCTCAGCATTCATTTTTCCTTTCTGTCGTAAACACGGACCTCGTAGACTCGCGCTTCCGGGCCGCCGTTAGTTGCAGTGATCACAACCCTCAGCGCGCTTGCGACGACCCGCGGAAACGACACCCGCCGTTTGCGGAAATAATTGCCGGTTTCGGCCCATATCTCCGTCCACCCCTTTGAGGTCTCCGCAAGCACTTGCCAGTCGCGCGCGCATTCAGGCGCACGGAAGAATGCCTTCTCCCATTCCCAATGGCGCGCAAGATTGGTATCGAACGACACTTCAACGCAATTCAGCGGAGTTGGGCGGGGAAAGCGCAGCTCAACGTGCTGGGGAAGCTTGGCTTTGGGGTCCGATATCCAGAGATTTGGCATGCACTCCGGCCAGGCCCAGCCATTCGCAACGCTCTCCCCACCGTACGGGGACGAACTAGGAGTGATCCGCATTGCCAGCGGGTTGTAACAGTTCTGACGCCAATACCGGTAGGCGGGAATCACGCATTCGTCCGGCTGATAACACGCCAAATGCGCATTCTTGGGTTCCGGGCCGCCCGGCGAGACGTGAAAATATTGCATGGCGGTCCCCGCCGGCCAATCCGCACACGCCGCCCACGAAATGCCTTCTCCGCCGCTTAGGATAATGCGGTAGGGATTTCCCGGCGCCACCGTCGCATTGAGTTTGGCGCTAACCCAGCCTGTCGTGTTTGCGGGCACGACAAGTTCAGCGGATGCGAATACGGGAGCCTCGTTGCGATCCCAAATGCGCTCCAGGCGTTGGACGCTGACATCGAGACGCTGCGGCTGCTTGCCCTGGTTGCGCAGGAAAAAATCCACCGTCTCAATTCGTGTTTGCGTCACCGGGACCACCATTGCCAGCGCGGGGGTCGCCACATGGCGTCCGTCGTCCAGGAGCACTTCGCTCTCAGAACCGAGGTTGTACCATTCGTCAGCCTTGATGCGGCTCAAATCAAGAAGCGCCTCACTCGTCGCACTCACGGCGGCTCCCCGCGCGAGGTCGCCGGGATCGGAATTTCTAACGCCGGGTATTCGCACGTCCTCCCTAAGCATCTTTTGCCGAAGCGGGGCTACGTAGGGACCTTCGGGATTCGCCGTCTGGCGCGGCGTCAAGCCATTTTCCAGGGCGTAAGCCGCCGCAATCCCCAGCCCATGGCCCAGATGCGCAAGGGTCAGCATCAAACGCACCGGCCCGAGCGCAAAATGCGTGGCGCTGAGACAACGCCCACCCATCCAAAGATTTTCAATATTGCAGCTATAGAAGCAACGCAGCGGCAGCGTAAACACCGGCACATGGACAAAATTCCTATAGTTGCGGTCGTGCTGGGGCTCGGGCGGATCCTCCTTGTTCAGGATACCGCGTTTGCAATGCTGGTCGATCCAATAGCCTGCATATCCGATCCCGTCGGGCCAGCGCTGGTCGTTATGGCAATGGTGCTCCGTCAGGGTCACGTCACCGACCAGGCGGCGACTTTCACGCTTGCCGGGAACCATGCCGATCCAGTCGAGCGCATAATTTGCGGCTTTGTCGCGGAAATCAGAATGATTTTTGATGAAATTCCACACCCCAAGAATATGACGATGCAACTCATGACGGATCTCGGCATTATCACGGATTTGATGAAATGGATTGGCGACTTCCAGCCACCAGAAGCCGCCATAAACGGGCTTCCCGATGTTATAGAGGGGACGGTCGACGCCGATCTCCGCGGATGTCTTATAAAGCTGGATCCACGGGGGAGGATCGTATTTGACCGGGCGCCCTATGTCGCGGGCCAGCATGATGATGGTCGAGCCCAGCGTGGTGTCGTCGGAAACAACGGGGGCAAGTGTTTCGTCGAATTCATGCCGGGCTTCTCGGCCGTAGCGAAAGTCGGCACCGGCAAAAAATCCCACCGTGCCGTCGCCGGTGGTGTCGATGAACTGTTTTGCGGTGAAGCGCAGCTCCTTTTCGCTGCTCATTTGGCTGGCATGCACGGCGGTAATCCGGCGGCTTTCGCCGCCCAGGCGGCCGAGACCGTTGAGCGTGGGAGTGGGGGTGGCGGCCGGTGCGAGCGGAACGCTTTCAACGCCGCGCACGGTGGTGTTCAGAAAGAACGTCAAGTTGGGCTCACGCCGGGCCGCCTCGATTAGCGCCAAATCATAATGGGTGTTAATCAAGCCGTGGACGTACCGCATATACGTCACGTGATTTGTCGCCCGCTCCTCAAGTAATATGGCAAGCATGACGCCAGTTTCGCCAGCCCACGCATTGCTCTGATCGGCGCCGTGCGGACAGACACGCACTTCGCTCGATGAATTGCCGCCGAATACAGGGCGATCGTGAATCAGCGCAACCCTGATGCCGCGGGGGGATGTCCGCGCCGCGGCAATCGCGGCGCAAAGCCCGGCGAGGCCGCCGCCGACAATGACGAGATCGAATGCCAGGGTTTCAAGGGGATTCTCTTTTAGCTGGGGGGTTTCTCTTATTTTTTTCATGAGGTGTCTTACGCGCATACCGACGCCTTGGGGTCCCAACGGTTGAAGCGGGCGGGTTCCGACGCCTTGGCGAGGGCTTGGCGGGCATCATGCCACATCTGAGCCCATGCCTTGGCGTCGTGCAACTCCGTCTCCGGATGAGCGCGGCTGCGGGCGACAAAACCCGGAAAGGCCCCGCGCCCGGTAGTTTGGCCAATGGGGTTATAGCGCAGATCCATGCTCCCCCGCATGTTGTTGCTGATATTCGGCAATGCGGCGTGACAAGTCAAACGATGCATGAAAAGCGCATCTCCGCGTTTCAGTGGAACCCCAATTGCCTTGGTCCGATTCGGCTCAATCAATATTTTTTCGGGGATGCGAAGCGCGCCGGTTGGTTGCAGGGGACAGTGGTCGAGCAGCCCCCGCTTGTGGCTTCGAGGCAGAACCTGGAGGCAGCCCGCCTCCACGGGCGCATCCCAAAGCGGGAACCACACCGTTAAAATGTCAGTCTCATCAGCGTCCGGAAGCACGACTCCATTATCCTGATGCCACGGTGTGGCGGCATCGGCATTGCCTCCGGTGGCATCGCGCACGGTCCGGCCCTCAGGGAGCTTAAGGCGGACATGTTGGACGGGATTCGAATAGATTTCCGGCCCGATGATGTTCTCGACGGCATTCAGGAGTCGCTCAGTGCGAAGCATGCGGAATACCGCTGGGCCCACCCACATCGGTGTGTCCTCGCGGATGCCTTTCTGCGGCAGAGAGAAATCGAAATGCTGGCTGAAGGTCTTCTTGCCCTCCAGGGAAATGCGAATGAAGCGTTCACCGAAAGGCTGGCCGGCATGCGTCGATGAGATTATTCCTTTCGCATAAAGTTCGCTGGCAAGCCGGTCGAGGACGCCGGTGTATTCTTCAATGATCGGATCGAGGTCCTTGACTGGGTCAAAGAGCCCTTCGACCACAAGATATCCCTCTTTCTCGAAGTGATTGATTTGAGCGGAAGTCAATTTAGTCATGATGAAAAAAACGGAGCAATCCCGATACTTTAAATGACCCCTGACCCCTCCCCGTTTCAATCGGCAACGCTTGCAAATTTGATCAAAAAGTTTCCAATTTAGCTCATCGGTGGGGATTGGAGCGGCGCCGTCTCCGAGCGCGCGAATTGCTTTATTCAACACGTTGTGATTGACGTTTATGGAGTCAGCGAGTGCCTTTGCCGGCGTCATGGCCGCAACCGCCTCCCCGCAGCTGAAGTTCACTGGTGTCCAACAGGATTTTGCGTTTTCTGACAAAGAAAATCGGTTCGGCTGTTATCTCATGACATGCTGAGTGCAGTTAGATAAAATCTCTCATTGAATGAACAATCTGGCCTGTGATGAGATCTGCGGAATCGGTCCTGACGAGCGGCTGGGAGGCGCGATTGTTTGCGGCGATGTGGATGAGGGGTACGTGATAATATGAATCCACACTTAGCTCCCTCCCCTAAAGTCCGTTTGAGCAAGATTGGACTTGGCACCGCCACTTTTGGCCGTGAAATCGATCAGCTCGAGGCCTTTGGCATGATGGACCATGCGCGAACGAAGGGCATCAATCATATTGATACCGCGTTCCACTACTCCAAAGGAGAGTGTGAACGGATTATCGGGGCATGGCTGGCTTCTCGTCGGCCGGAGCCCGGTTCGCTCATGGTTGCCACAAAAATGTGGTTCCCTTACACGCCGGCCTTGGTGCAAGCCTCGGTTGAACAAAGTCTGCAACGGCTTGGCGTCGAAGCGATCGATTATTTCTATTTCCATAAATGGGACGAGGGAGCGGCTGATCCCAGTGTGCTTGCGGCACTCGATCGTCTCGTGCGGGAAGGCAAGCTACGCGCCTTGGGAGCCTCCAATTTCACCGCAGATCAACTCGAGCGGGTCCTTCGGCTGCAAGCGGAGCTTGGATATGCGCGGCTCCAAGTGCTTCAAAACAACAATAATTTCGCGGTGCGCCATATTGACGAGCCGTTGCGACAGCTTTGCGCTACGGAAAACATAGACTTAATCACTTTCAGCCCCCTCGGAGCAGGTTTTCTGACGGGCAAGCACCGTCAGGGCGTCGAGCCGGGCAGCCGCTTCGCACTCGTGAAAAACAGTCCAAAGATATATTTCACTGACCTGGCTTGGAGTCGATTGGATCGGCTAGAAGCCGTCGCCGCCAAATATGGTCATTCCCCTATCGTCCTCGCGATGGCATGGGCATTGCATCAACCAGGAATTACCTCTGTGCTGGCTGGCGGCCGGAAATCGGCCCATATCGATCAAGCCTTTGCAGGTTTAGAGCTCGATCAAGCCGAGATTTGGCGGGAGCTCGAAAAGGAGTGATGAAGCGAAGCTCATTGCGATCGAATAGATTTGCCCAAGACTTAAGCGCCAAACTAACTCTGGCTCTGGTCTAATCTACTAAACGGTAACAGTTCATCATCGCTCAGACTGATCCACTGAGCGCCTCGAAAAAGCAAATCCCGTCAAGTTCGTTAGTTTTGATCCTGTAGGACGGCAGTCTTGTGGGAAGGTAAGATCGGTCCTTCTCCGAACTTCTCGCGCAGGACGAGAAAACGCTTCTGAAAGGTGAGAGCAATATATGTGAACCCACGCGCCAAACCAAAGCGCGGAGCGGGCCATGATGCCAACTGCGCTTTTTTTGGAGCATCGTCACTGGGCAGCTTCCCGGCTACAACCCTCCTAAGAATCGGAGGCAACTCGCCTACGTCCGCTGAACACAAGCTTCCGAATCGCATTGTGCTCTGTCCGTTAAATTCTGTCGAAATGCCCGGTTGCCAACCAAGGTGTCCGCGGCGGACAAACTGTGCAAGGTCTCGCAAATTCCGCCAAGATATTTGGCCAAGATTGGGACGATAGTTTATTTCTGGTTTGAATTCGTTGTGACTCGTTGCATGTTATTTCCTGTTCTAACTCACTCGTAACAACATAAAAGCACGGTTAGCGAACCAGTTGTGTTGTCAGGGCCAAGGCGGTTCGAATCCCTCCCTCTCCGCCAATTTTCTCCTCTGAGGAGAGAAAACCCGAAGCTATTGAGTCTCGCGTAATAGGCTGACGTTAAAGGCAAAGTTCAGCCTGGTGCCAG
>OCZT010000630.1_pt1 | contig 35391 bp, 29 predicted proteins | sample 1539031 | NCBI WGS metagenome assembly OCZT01 (sample SAMEA3539308, study PRJEB22396) | soil metagenome | biome: tundra; feature: field; material: soil | place: USA | collected 2010-05 | depth 0.15 m | reverse complement strand
CCTACCTTGAATCACAAGTGATTCAAGGGACTCAAGAACTTTCGAGACGGACACTCAGTGTGCTTCTCGACCGTGAAAGGTCGAACTAAGTAACATCGATCCGGCAACTGCTTCGCGCACAACCAGTTTTGATGTTGCAATACCTTCACCCGGATGGATTTCTTCATAGAAGGCATTGGCCAACGCTGCCACATCATTAGCAATCGTTTGCACCGCAGCCTTTCGTGAAGCTTCCGCGTGGGCATGCAGTTTATCAATGGCTGCCTTTTGCTTTTCCAAAATTGCAGTGCCCTGATGAAGCGCCTCATATTTAGCGACATCGCCTTGCAGTGAGTTGATGAGGCTTACGACCTGTTCGAGCCGCGTTCGCCGTTCACCTCCGCCAACCGAAACTATCTCTTCGTCCATGCGAACGATTTGGGCACGTGGATCGCATTCGGCGGCGGCAAACGCGGCCTCGATCTCATTTTTGTTCTCTCTCGCAGTTTTGGCAGTGATTGCATCCAAATGCGCGAACAGTCTCCCAGCTGCCACATAGCAAGGCGGCAACGGGCTAAGATCAAGTTGTTGCCAGCCTGTCGTAAAAGCCGCGTATGCCTGACGAACAGGGATGAATGCTGTGCGGAGTGCCTCGATCCGCTGCTCCAAAGTCCTGCCGGCTAGCTGCACCGCTTCATCTTCTTTGATGCGTTGGGCGAGGCGATCCATCAAGGCAACGCGGTCTATTTCTTGTTCACAGACCGGACAGCTATCCGCTGAGGTGGCCTTAATATGCCCAAGAGCGTCAACTAAAAGCTGTACAGGAGCTTTCTCCGCGCTCGACTTCAGTGCCTGCACCAGTTCGTTCGCCGCTGCGACAACTTAGTTGTAAAGAGGCAGCAGCAGCAATGCAGAGGTTAGCTGTTGCGCCTGATGCTTTGCCGCCCCAAGCGACGCGAGTTTTTTGCTCGATGCTTCGCCGCCCAACTCACGGTTCAGCGTCTCAGCAATCTTCTTCAGATCAGCTACTTCAGCATCGCCCGACGCGAGCCCGGCGGCTTTGAGCCTATCTTGTAAGACTTTAATGAGCGTTGCCCGCTTGACTGGGACCACTTTGTCCAGGCCAAAGGTTTGGCGGATTACTTGTGCCTTAGTCGCCGCATCGTTGTTGGCAGCGGCAAGTTTTGTCTCCAGCGCGAGACCGTGCACCTTTATGCCGTTCTCGAACCGGCCGAAATCATCCAGGTTTAGAAAAGGCTCGATCTGATCGTATCGAGTCCGTCGAGGATCTTCCGGTAGCGTGTCAGGTATTGCTCAGGAGAGACCGACTTAAACCATGGTCCTGGTTCGAGCTCGCGCAGCCGGTGGTAGCCCGCTTTGCCCCGGGGAACACCGCGGCTCACCCCAACTGGAACCGCCCCAGCGGGCAGCTTGGCAAACCAGGACGCGGTCATGAGCTGCGGCATCCGCAAAGACCTTGGAAGATTTCACTGAAAGTGTAGGGCAGACAAGAGCTGATGCAAGTGAAATAACTCCTTATTTCAATGGCTTAGCGTGTTTTGCCCCATATGTTGTTTGCTTGCCGGCAATAATGCGGTGCGATTAAGCTCGCGTATTCCGCGAAGAGGGCGGGGGAAGCTGCTGATTATTAAAAGGACAACAGCCAAATCATCAAAACTAGGTCTACGTTCGATTTGCCGCCAAGCTCTAGGCTGCTGAGCGCCGGCGGAGTTGTAGGCTGTCCTCGATGCTGAGCCCACGCTTTCAACAAGTGCAGCCAAACGAAAGACAGCTTCGAACCGCGTGATTTCAAAGTCGACCAATTGAGGCGTCACCAATGGCACGGAAAAAGAAGAAGGCTGCTTCAGCCTCAAAATCGAAAGCTGGCGACTCAATCACGTCAATAAAATACCCGGCCAAACGGAAGAACATTCCGCCGGCGGGCCTCGAAGCGCAGGGCGTTCTGCGGAAAGAGCCATGGATTCGATACGAATATAACTCGCATTTGCCCACGGTGCTGCGTTCGGCGACGGATGCGACGGAGACGGATAAGCTTCCTGAGTTACTAACTACGGCGCGGCAGCGGGCGCTTTCGGCTGAAGAGGCGAAGCTGCTGGCAGATGCGCTGCGGCGGCATGAACCATGGCTGGAGTGGAGCGGCAAGCGGGAAAAGCCGTGGTTCGAGGTCGACCCGGTAGCACTGCACATGCACGAGCGCATCTCCACGCAAGCCATCCTGCGCGTGTTGGCGCGCGAAGATATTGAGCGCGATCTCTTTGCCGATCCCCAGTATGATTATGCGAAGGCAGTGCAGTTCTACAAGCACGATATGGATTGGGCGAACCGCATGATCCTCGGCGATTCGCTGCAGGTGATGGCAAGCCTCGCTCGGCGCGAAGACCTCGCCGACAAGGTTCAGATGATCTACTTCGACCCGCCCTATGGCATCAAGTTTGCGTCAAACTTCCAGCCGGAACTCGGGCAAACAAAAGTAAAGGATAGCGAACAGGATCTCACTCGTGAGCCGGAGATGGTTAAGGCGTACCGCGACACTTGGACGCTCGGCATTCACTCTTACCTCGCTTACCTGCGCGATCGCCTTACTATGGCCCGTGAACTCCTCGCAGATTCGGGGAGCATCTTCGTGCAAATTAGTGATGAGAACCTCCACCGCGTGCGGTGCGTGATGGACGAAGTGTTCGGAGCGCAAAACTTCTGCGGCCTGATCACTTTTAAAAAAACTACCAGCGCGTCTGGCAAACTATTATCCAGCGTTTGCGATTTTCTGCTTTGGTATGCGAGGGACGCCGAAAAATTAAAATACCGGCCAGTCCTTTTGACCAAAGAAGTAGGCTCAAGAGGGGGTACACAATATACTTGGATCGAAAGTCCAAACGGCGAACGAAGGAATCTCGGAGCGGCAGAGGAGTTCGTCGACAAAAGCAGTGCCAAAATTTTTCGACAAGATAACCTTACGAGTCAACGACCAGCGCAAGGCGCGGATGTCTCATCATTTAAATTTCAAGACAAAGAATTTACGCCTGGAAAGGGAACCTTCAAGACTGACGCAAATGGCCTTGCCCGGCTTAGCTCGTCGGAGCGCATGATTGCCTTAGGGAAAACCTTAGCGTATGTTCGATTCCTCAACGATTTTCCCGTTTATCCGATCTCGAATGTCTGGGAGGACACCGTTATATCGGGTTTCGCCGAGTCGAAGATCTATGTCGTGCAAACATCGCCGAAAGTTATTGAGCGGTGCATTCTGATGACTACGGATCCTGGCGACTTGGTGTTGGATCCTACTTGCGGCAGTGGAACAACAGCATATACGGCCGAACAATGGGGCCGACGCTGGATCACTTGCGATTCTAGCCGCGTTGCACTGGCGCTGGCGAAGCACCGGTTGATGACGGCCAAATTTGATTACCACCAGCTTCGCTCTCTTAGCGCCGAAGATTTATCACGCAATCCGCGCGGTACGTGGCTCAGCGATCCGGCGGGCGCCGTTCCCGGAAAGGCGACCTTTAAGTATGAAACAGTTTCGCACATTAAATTAAGTAGTATCACCCGGAATACCTCACTCGATCCCATCTTCGCCAAACACGAGCCCATCCTCGCCGACAAGTTGGGAAATCTGAACCGTGAAGTTGCCAAAGTTGGCGCGGCGGCTAAGGAAAAGCTTGCAGAGAAGCTGATTCAGAAGCATCGCGAGGAGGGTGCGAACGCCATAACAGATGCGGATATTCGCCGCTGGCTGCTGCCGGATACGAAAGCGACCCTGATTCTACCTTTCCCCGCTAAGAAGCCGCTCAAGGGTCTAACGCCGAAGCAGGCGGAGGCTTATCGCGTTGCAATTCCCAAGGGTGGCTGGAAAGAATGGGAAGTGCCCTTTGACACGGATGTAGACTGGGCGAAATTGTTGCAGGCTGCTGTTATCGCCTATCGTGCTGCGTGGCGGGCTAAGATGGATGACGTAAACGTTTGCATCGCTGCCAACGCCAAGATGGAGGAATTGATAGACAAGCCCGAGACCGTGAAGGGCGTAGTGCGCGTGACCGGACCGTTCACGATGGAAGGCGTCATCGCTATGGAGGATGGCCCGGATACGCCGATCGGCGGTGCGCCGGACGAGTTGGACGCCTTTGACGGCGAAGCGGCTGTTGCCAATGCGGAGGCGCACCTTGACAAGATTATCCGTCTGCTCAAGGCAAGCGGTGTAGATTTCCCAGCCAACAAAAATATGAAGTTCAGCCAACTCAATCCCATGATGGGCGCATCGCTTATCCACGCCGAAGGCGAATGGATGAATGGCGATCAGAGAGACCGCCGCGTCGCTGTTAGCATCGGGCCAGAAGTTGGAAATGTGTCAGCAATGCAGGTGGAAGACGTCATACGTGACGCAAATCGAAAAGGTTTTGATGACGTAGTGTTTGCCGGCTTCGGCTTCGACGCCGCAGCACAGGACGCCGTCGAAACCGGTAGCCATCCGAAACTTCGGCTGCACATGGCGTTGATCCGCCCAGACGTAGCGATGGGCGACTTACTCAAAACGCAGCCCGGCAGCCAGCTTTTCACCGTTTTCAGTGCTCCGCGTGTAAAGGGCCCCGTGGCGCAGGCGGACGGTGAGTTTGTCGTTGAGGTCGAAGGCATGGACGTCTACGACCCCGTTAGTAACACGTTATTTCCGACCGACCAGTCGCGCATCGCCGCTTGGTTTCTCGATACGGACTATGACGGCCGAACATTTTGCATATGTCAGGCATTCTTCCCAGATAAAACCAAATGGTCCAAGTTGGCCAAAGCCCTGGGCGACATCGAGGTGATCGAAGAGGATGCTTTCGAGGCTCTCAGTGGTTTGAAGAGTCTGCCTTTCCCGCGACCTATTCGCCTCGGCAAAGGCGAAAATTGGCGAGTGGCAGTGAAAGTTATTGACCCGCGCGGAAATGAAGGTTTGCGAGTTCTCACCATTTCCTAAACGGACTAATCCAATGGCAGATTTACAAATTCCTATTCAGCCAGTCGAAAATCCAATTCTGTGTTCACCCTATAAGGAGCCGGATCAGCACTGGCTTTACGACACAGCGACCGGCGTCCCAAGCAAAGTGTCCGGCCGCCGGCCAGCAAGCTACTGGTTCAAGAGCGAGCGAACAGGAACGGCTCAGCAACAACTAGGGTTTTTGGCGGAAGAAGAGCGAGACGACCTTCCGCTAGTGAATGCGCTCCGCGATGACGTTCGGCGCTGGCGGCAGTCGAGCTGGGAGAATGCGAGCGAGACAACAAAAAAGTTGCTGCGGCACTGGTGGCGAGAGGATCGCTTGCGGCGATTGTTTTTTTGCCAGATCGAGGCAGCGGAGACGATCATTTATCTAAAGGAGATTCTGGCGCTGGGCAAAAAGCCACGCTGGTCGACCAAACTGACGCTGGAAGACTTCCGCACGCTCTGTCAGGGCCAAAATCCTCGTCCGATTGAATGGGTAGCAAAGTTAGCCCAGCATCCCAAACTATCAGACATCCCGAACGAGCCTGGCTTGAAAGCGATCCCGCGTTATGCCTGTAAGATGGCGACAGGCAGCGGCAAAACCGTTCTGATGGCCATGTTGATTTCGTGGGCGTTTTGCAATCGCGGCACCAAGCCGGGCGATCCTCGCTATCCACGTCGTGCATTGGTCGTTTGCCCCAACTTGACGATTAAGGAGCGATTGAACGTTCTGAGGCCAGGCGATTCAAATAGCTACTACGAGATGTTTGATATTGTGCCGTCGTCGATGCGGCCCGAACTGGCCAAAGGTAAAGTGCTGGTTACAAACTGGCATTGGTTTAACCCAGAATCCGAAGTGATCAAGGTTGGTGGCGTAAATGTAGGAAAACTTGGCGCGGAAACGCCGGAAGCTTTTGCCAGAAACCGCCTAGGCGACCTGTGGGATACAGAGCCGTTGATGGTGCTGAATGATGAAGGACATCACGCTTACCGTCCCGCGCCGGTTGGCGAAGATGTCGTTCTGACAGCCGAGGAAAAGGCCGACCGTGAAGAGGCAACGGTTTGGGTCAGCGGCTTGGACAAGATCAATGCAGCATGCGGAATCGACCTCTGTGTCGATATGTCGGCGACACCATTCTACATCCACGGCAGCGGCTATCCCGAAGGCTCGCCCTTTCCGTGGATTGTGAGCGATTTTTCACTTGTGGATGCCATTGAGAGTGGGATTACAAAGATCCCACGTCTGCCGGCGATGGATAACACTGGGAGACCAGATCCGAAGTACTTCAAGCTTTGGGACCACATCACACGAGATTTGAAAGGCGGCGAAAAGCTAACGGGCGGGAAACCGAAGCCTGCGGTTATTTATCGTAAAGCCGAAGACGCATTGCTGACTCTGGCCGGCGAATGGAAAGAACGATTGGAACAGGTGCAGAAATCAGCACCAGGTCAGGACCACACGCCACCTGTGATGATTGTGGTTTGCGACAACACCGATATTGCAGAACATTTTTACCGGGCGATTTCTGGCGAGGAACTGATCGAAGCGGAAGTCTTAGACGATGAAGATGATGAAGATGACGAAACTCCAAAGAAGCGGAAGAAGAAACCTAAAGCGGTGAAGCATTACGGTGCAGGCTTGCCGGGTTTCCCTGAACTTTGGAATCGGAAGGGGGCCGAAGTAACGCTGCGTATCGACTCGAAGCTTCTCGCAGTAGCTGAGAGCGAGGACCCGAACGCCACCAGAAAGGAGTCTGCGGAGGAATTGCGAAAGATCGTCTCGACCGTTGGACGTCCGGGGGAGGCGGGCGAACACATCCGCTGCGTGGTTAGTGTGAATATGCTCAGCGAAGGCTGGGACGCCAATAATGTCACTCACATCCTGGGTCTACGGGCATTTCATAGCCAATTGTTGTGCGAGCAAGTGGTCGGCCGCGGCTTGCGACGAATGGATTACACGCCCGACCCAAGTACGGGGCTACTCACAGCTGAATATGTGGACATCTTTGGGGTTCCCTTCTCGCTCATTCCGTTCAAGGGCCGCCAGCCCGGCAAAGGGCCGGTGCCGGAGGATCGCCCGAAGCACGAAGTTATGGCGTTGCCTGAAAGAAAAGCCTTCGAGATTCGATTTCCAATCGTTGAGGGCTACGTCGTCTCCTTGAAACGAAATTTAGTGAGGTGCGATGTCCGCCAAGTCGAACGCACGGTACTCGATCCATGGAGCACGCCGACAGCGGCATTTGTGCGACCGCAGGTCGGTTACCAAATCGGACATCCAAGTGCCCATGGGGGCTTTGGTTTCGAACTAGTTGATCGACACACATATTACGACTCGGTTCATCCACAGACGCTCGCATTTGAAATTGCGCGAGAAATTGTTCGGGCTCTGACAGAGGCGGCGCACACGGGGAAGGAACGGCTACGTCGCGAAAGCAGGACCGTGCTTTTCCCCCAGGTGCTGCGTATCGTGCAAAATTACATTGCCGAGCGTGTCGACTTTAACGGACTTCATCCCTGCGAGGTAGGCCTTCAAACCTATGCGCAAAGAATAATAGGACTGCTAATCGCGGCGATCACTCCTGACGACGAACAAGGCGAAACGCCGCTGCTGCCGAGGTTGAATCGCTACAAGCCGATTGGGAGCACAGAGAGTGTTCACTTCAAGACCGTGAAGCCAGTGCAGATTACTGGTGTAAGCCACCTCAATTTCGTCGCTTGTGATACTGGCTCCTGGGAACAAGCAGCAGTGTTCCAACTCGAAAAACTGGCCAAGGAAAATGTTGTTTTCTCGTATGTCAGAAACGATCGATTAGAATTCAATATTCCGTATGAGCTCTACGGAAATCCGCAGGTTTACGAACCGGACTTTATTGTTCGGCTTCGCAATGAAGTCAGCGTGGTATTGGAAATTAAAGGCAAGTCTTTTGAAAATACGGATGCCAAACACCAAGCCGCAAAGCGGTGGGTATCGGCGGTCAACTTTTGGGGGAAGCTCGGCGAATGGGACTTTCTCGTCTGTCGTGAACCACAGCAACTAGGCGATGGATTATCGAAGCTACTCGTTGACCGGAAAGAGCGAGTTCGGGCGGTGGCTGCAGCTCTGCGGACTCGGGCTGAATCCGAGTTGACCCGATTGCGAGCGCTCGGATGGACGCAACCAGATTTTGCAAATGCTCTACGCGGATTGTTAGAAACAAAAGAGACCGATTAATCATGCCGCCGCAGCAATTGGTCCGAGTGGTTTTGGATACCAATCAGATTGTGGGTGCCGGGACCCGCTGGCTTGACCGTGGCGTCCCTTCGCCGGACCACAACATACAACGTCGTATACTTATCCGCGTTGCTGAAGTTCATGCAGGATTGTATTGTGGCAAAATCATTGGCGAGTATTTAGAAAAGCTTGTGGATATACGCCACCCAGCGGAGCGATCTGTAATGATGATTGCTTACATCATGGGCGCATTCAATCCAGTTGTTATTACCACTAAGGCTGCTCCCCATCCGCCTTCTGATCCCGACGATGAAATATTCCTACTGTGTGCGATGGACGGTCTAGCAAATTATCTAGTCTCAGAAGACCATGCATTGGTGAATTTAAAATCGAAGTACCCAAGCTTTGTTATTGGGCGAAGCGCGGACTTGGCCAAATCATTGGGTGCATAGTGTATTACAAATCGCGCAATAGGTTCCGATAAGAGGACTTATCGGAAGTAATTTCCAAAGCCAGATAGCTTATAAACTCGGACGTCCGCCAGCAGCGAAGAATGACCGCGCGGACGTGATCTTCGCTGACCCTAGCGAAATTAGCCCGTTCATTGCCGCGAAGTGCTGAGGTGCGGAACGCCAAAATGGAGGACACCACGATGCGGCTTCTGCCAGTAGCAGGAATGGTCATTGCGTATTGCATCGCCGCAAACGCGATGGCGACCGATTACAAGGCTGGCTCACTAGCGATTAGCGGCCCGTGGTCGCGCGCTACCCCGAAGGGCGCTCAAGCTGGCGTCGGCTATATGGCCATTAAGAACAACGGCACTACACCGGATCGGCTCATCGGCGGATCAGTTGAGATTGCGGATCATATTGAACTCCATGTGACGATCATAGAAAACGGCATCGCAAGAATGCGTGAACGGAGCGAAATCGAAATCAAGCCGGGGGAAACGATTGAGTTCAAGCCGGGCGGCTCTCACGCCATGTTTGTCGACCTCAAACACCCGCTAAGCAAAGGTGAGCATATCAAAGGGACGCTTATCTTCGAGCACGCGGGCACGGTGCAAATTGAATACGACGTGGAAGGTATAGGCGCTCAACACGGTCCGATGGAAATGGAGCATATGCAGCACTAGCTGGGCTAATGTCTGCTAATGTGCAGGTTTCTCGGACGCCGGGATAAAGATGCCATCCATACGCTCGGGCAGCCGGCGTCCGAGAAGCGCCAAGGCACGAAATCGCGGGAAGGGATACCCTGATGTGCGCGCCTGCGATTGTTCGGGCCACAAGTCTGATGCCGGTGCGCAGCTTGATATCACCGATTAAGCGCTCGTCACGATTGGATCCGTTGGGAGAATTCTACCGACGTTGTTTTTATCATAACCTCGACTTTGACTTGAGAACAGGCCGCAGCATGAGCATGGTTGTTGAAAACGGGAAAATAGTTTCTGTAGCCGAAGCCCGCCGGATGGTCTCGTATGCGCGGGCACAAGGATGGCTACCAACTCGCGATTCTATAATTTTCTGTCTGATTTAAAACGAGTTCGAGTGATAACCAAATATAAGATTGAGGAGTGTTGTCAAATGGCAGATATCAAACTGCGCAAATCGTCAGCCAAGAGGACGGGCCAGAAAAAAGGTCCGTTTTACTCACCCTTCGTGACGATGGCTCGATACAAATGTATACGTCCGACGACAGTCAGCTTGCACTAAAAATATGGGGCAAAGAAGATTACGAATTCTGGGTTACCGTCCCTCCAGACGCCGTTCCAAAATTGGCGTTTGAGCTGCTGCAGGCGCACTTCGCGGGACGCGCCGGGGCAACCGATGAGCTGGGGACGTTTTGCAAAACAAACGATATTGCTTATGAATGGAAAAGTTGGCCCTGATGTCACTTTCAAAATCTATACCTATGCAGGGTTATGACGTAATCGGCGATATTCATGGACATGCAGACGCCCTTCGCCGGCTGCTGATTAAACTCGAATACACCGAAGTCGATGGCACATTCCGACACGACAGCCGGAAGGCAATATTTGCGGGAGATTTTGTTGACCGCGGTCCCGACCAGAAGGAAGTCCTAAGGATCGCACGGAACATGTGCGAGGTTGGGTCGGCGAGGGCAGTCCTCGGCAATCATGAGTTCAATGCAATCGCCTGGGCAACGCCCGATGGAAATGGCGGATATCTGCGAGATCACTCCGAAAAGAATTCGGCGCAGCATACGGAATTTCTAAGCCAGCTCGGGGAAGGGTCACCAGAATATCGAGATACCATTGATTGGTTTCGGCACCTTCCAGTGTGGCTCGAACTTCCAGGCCTTCGTGTGGTTCATGCGTGTTGGCACGACGCCACGAGAGCCGTTCTGAGACCTTATCTGAATAGCAAAAACTGTTTTACTGAAGGGGGGCTATGGGATGCGCTGCAGCGAGACTCGGAAGCTTATTCAGCTGCAGAAAAATTCTGAAAGGGCCAGAGGAGCGTCTGCCACCCGGAATGTTCTTTTTGGACAAAGATGGACACAAACGAGAGGAGGTACGCATACGGTGGTGGGACGCTAATGCAACAACATTCCAAAAAGCAGCCCTAGGAATGGATGACAGGCTTGAAGAGTTGCCGAACAGCGAACTACCGACGGATTACCGGTATCTGGAAACGACGCCAGTACTATTCGGGCATTATTGGATGACTGGTGCGCCGGCCCTCACGGCATCGAACGCTGCCTGTCTCGACTTTAGTGTGGCTAATAATGGCTTTCTAACTGCCTACCGGTGGTCGGGCGAACGCGAGCTTTCATTTGAAAATCTCGTCTATGTTTCTGCGCAGGATTCCGATGCCTAGGTTATCGCGCTGATTTGAGGGCCCCTTGGGATTTCTCGACCGATTGTGGAAGTCGATCAGCGAGACACTGTTCGCCGCCGCTGACGGATCGGGTGCTTCCGGCATGATCAATGCCCGCGAGCGTGCCCAATCAAACGCGCTTGTCGTATGGCTGTTGGGAAAGACCGGCGCCGGCAAGACGGCGATCGTAGCCGCGCTCACCGGCGACCCGCGCGCCGTGGTCGGGCAAGGCTTCGAGCCCTGTACGCGAACGGCGGCGACCTACGACGTCCCGCCCGAGGCGCCACTGCTTCGGTTTCTCGATACGCGCGGGCTCGGCGAGGTGAACTACGATCCGGCAAACGACATGGCCTGGTGCGAGGAACAGTCGCATCTGCTCTTGGTCGTGATGCAAGTGCCGGATCCCGCCCAGGAGACGGTACTGCGCGCGCTGCAATCGGCGCGCCGCCGCCATCCCGATTGGCCGTTGATTGTGGCGCAGACTGGGCTGCATCGTCTCTATCCCGCGGGCACGGCGCATCCGACTGATTATCCCTACACGGGCGGTCCGGAAGATGAAGCGAACGCGTCCGTGCCGCACGCCCTGCGCCAGGCGCTTGCCTATCAACGCAAACTGCTTGACGGGCTACGCGGGCCGCGTCCGCGCTTTGTGCCCATCGACTTGACTTTGCCGGGCGACGGCTTTCCGCCACCCGACTTCGGACTGGAAATGCTCAGGCGGGCGTTGGAAGAGGCGGGCTGTAACGCGTTCGAGGCGCTGCACAGCGCGCGGGCCGAGGCGGAGGGCGATCGGATCCGCGCCAAGGCCCGTCCGCTGATCTATGGCTATGCCACCGCCGCGGGCGGCGCCGGGGCCGTTCCGGTCCCACTCCTCGGCATCAGCGGTCTCGCCAGCGTGATCGCGATCATGTTGCGCATGCTGGCGATCCGTTACGACGTGGCTTGGACGCAGCGCACCTTTGCCCAGTTCAGCGGCGCGGTCGGCGGCGGCACGCTGTCCTGGTGGATGCTGCGCTACGGCTTGCGGGAGATGCTCAAGTTCATCCCGCTGGTTGGCGCCGTGGCGGCCGGGGCCCTCAATGCGGCGGCCGCCTTCGCGGTAACCGTCCGCCGCCGGCGAGGCGGCTTGCGTATGGCTGGCCTATCGGCGCCGCGGCCTGACCGCACCCACAGCGGAAGTGCGCCGCGCCTTTGCTGACGGACTTGCAATGGGGCTGCGGCAGGCGAAAAGTCGCGGCATTGAGCCGGAACGCCGTGCATGAGACTGAACCGAAGGCTGCGACGCTATTGGCCGGAGGTCCTTCTGGTTCTGGCGCTCGTGCTACCGTGGTTGTCGTTGCTCGCCCTCGGCGCCGTGTGGCTCTGGGAGGGCGGACGCTTCTGGGTGTGGGCAATCGCCGCGGCCGCGCTCGGCCTGCTGATCTGGCCGCTTTCCCGGCTCGTCCGGCGGCGGGCAAATGCCGAAGTGCGTCTCGCGCTGGGCGACATCGCCGAGCCTTCCCGCGGCTGGAACGTTATTGAGCGCGACGCCTGGTCTGACGTGATGGCAATCGCGGACGCAACGTCGCCGTTTTCTTTCATCGAGATCAATCCAATCGTGACCCGCGTGCAAGAGACGATCGAGGTGGTGGCGCGCCGTTTCCATCCGGAGGCGCCCAGTGCCTGGGCGCAATTCAGCCTGCCCGAAGCCCTGCTGCTGGCCGAGCGCCTGTCCCGCGACGTGCGCCGCGAGGCAATGCGCCACATCCCGGGGATCAGGACACTTCGGCTCAGTCATTTGCTCTGGGTGCAGCGACTGGAGGAGCGCTACGGCACGACCGCTCGCAAGGGATGGCGGGTCGGCTTCACGCTGTGGCGCGTCATCCGCGCCGCTCTCAATCCGCTTCAGGCTGCCGGCCACGAAACCAGAGGCATGTTCGTCGACAAAGCCGCGAGCGTGCTCTCGTACCGTTTACGCGTGTATGCGACGCGCATGCTGGTGCTCGAGGTTGGCCGCGCGGCAATCGATCTTTACTCCGGCCGGCTCGCCTTGTCGGACGAGGAAGTGCGTGCCGCGCAAGAGCTCGACGCTAGCGTTGAGACTGAGCTCTCCACGCCCGTGCGCGTCATCTTGGCCGGCCAGGTCAATGCGGGGAAGTCGAGCCTGTTGAATGCATTGGCGCAAGAGACGCGCTCGGCGATCGGACCGCTGCCGACTACGACGCGCGCGGCGGAATACGTGATCGAACGGGATGGACGACCGGCTGTATCGCTCGTCGACTTGGCGGGCATTGGCGAGGGCATTGAACCGGAACTGCTGGCGCAGGCGCAGCGCGCTGATCTCATTCTATGGGTTGCCTCCGCCACGCAGCCGGCGCGGGGGCCTGACCGCCAAAGTCTCGACGCTTTTCGCGCCTGGGCAGGGACGCAGCTTGTACGGCGGCCGCCGCCCGTTGTCCTCGCGCTGACCCATATCGATGAACTGCGGCCCGTGAACCAGTGGGCTCCGCCTTACGATATCGCCATGCCAGGCAGTGCGAAGGCGCGCGCCATTCGGGACGCGGTGGATGCCGTCGCGCGTGTGCTCGCACTACCGGTGGATGCGATCGTGCCGATCGCTATGCCTCCCGGCAGGCAGTCTTATAATCTCGACGCACTCTGGGCGCGCATCGCGATCGATCTCGACGAGGCCAAGTTGGTGCAACTCGATCGCTTGCGCCTCGGCCAGCAGCCACTGAACTTGCGCGAACTTGCAAATCAATTCGGCCGTGCAGGCCGCATCATCATCAAGGGCATCGTCACTGGCTGATGAATCTTGGCGGCTTGGTTCCCGTGGACCGATTCGAAATTCCCTGTTCCTTCACCACCTCAACACCCCACCACTCTCGCGCCGGGTGCTAGCGGGGCCTGACCACAACCGCCTCGCCAAAGATGACAACCGTGCGGTCGCCGGTCCAAGGCAGCTTGTCGTACAGCGCGAGCCGCCTATTCAGGGCGTCTATCACGGCCGCAACGCGCGGCGGCAAGCGGGTGAGGGTTTTTGTCATGGCGGAATGTCCTGATAAGGCACGCTACATATAGAGCCGTCTAGCGAACGTCGAGTTTGATATGAACTCGCTCTACCGAGTGCTCCGACAATAATTTTGGATAGACCAGCGGCTTCCTAACCGAAGGTCGGAGGGTCGACTCCTCTCGGGGCCGCCATTGAACGAGGCCTAGAGGATGGGACAAGGAAGCGCGTACTATGTGGGTGGCCGGCGCGCTGAACTGGCGGCCCGAGGAGCTGCATTCATGGACCGCATCACGACATCCCTCCTTGAGGCGTTCTCAAAGGAGAACGGCCTTGATGGCCTGCCTGAGGACACGCGCTTTGAACACCTGACCGCCTATCTCGCCATTCGTCGTCATTTCAGCCGCGCACTGGACACCAAAGATGTTGTTGTTGGGAAAGGGGGCGATACAGGTCTTGATGCCATCGCGATCATCGTTAATGGTGCGCTGATTACTGATGTCGATGAAGTGCAAGAGATGCTCGACCAGAATGGTTATCTAGAGGCGACTTTCATTTTTACTCAGGCGGAACGAACGGCTGGTTTCGACGGCGCAAAAATCGGAACCATTGGCAATGGAGTGGTCGATTTTTTCAGCGACAATCCAAAAATGGATCGCAACCAAGATGTCAAAGACGCCGCCGAAATAATGGCCGCGATTTATGATCGCGGCGCGCATTTTCGCAAACGCCCAGCTTGCCGTATTTATTATATAACCACCGGCAATTGGAATAGCGGCGACAAGAATCTTGTCGGTCGTCGCGATACTGCGGTTGCGGACATCAAAGCACTAGAGGTGTTCGATGATATTGATTTCAGGTGTCTCGGTGCAGATGACGTTCATCGTCTATATCAGGCCAACAAAAATGCGATTTTGCGAACTTTTGTTTTTGAAAACAAGGTTGAGGTCCCCAAGATTCCAGGAGTTGAACTTTCGTTTCTTGGGTACATTCCAGCGAAGCATTTTGTGCCCCTAATCAGTGATGACGCCGGCGACGGAATTTTGGGGAGCATCTTCTATGACAACGTTCGTGATTGGCAGGACTATAACGTTGTGAATAGCGCGATGCGCGACACCATTGCATCCGATAAAAAGGCGCGTTTCGTTCTGATGAATAATGGTATCACCATTATCGCTAAGACGCTCAAACAAGCTGGCAGTAATTTCACAGTTGAGGATTTTCAAATCGTCAACGGCTGTCAGACGAGTAACGTAATTTTTGACCAGCGAAAAAATCTAGATGACTCCATGATGATCCCGCTTCGTCTCATTTGTACGAAAGATGATGATGTGATCGAGTCCGTGGTCTTTGCTACCAATCAGCAAACAGAATTGAAGCCAGAGCAACTTTATGCTCGTACTGAGTTTGCCAAGACTCTTGAGAAATATTTTGAAACTTTCAAAGAGCCTAATCGACTCTATTATGAAAGACGCGATGGGCAATATGACCGCTTGGCAGTTGAGCGGGGGCGTGTTGTCGCCACTCAAACGTCAATTAAGACCTTCGCAGCGATGTTCCTTGAGGAGCCCCATACATCGGCTAAGAGTTACAAAACGCTACGTACCAAAGTAGGCACTGAAATCTATGTCAAAGGTCATCGACTAGAGCCGTATTACGTTGCGGCGCTCGCGGCCTATAAACTTGAATTGCAGTATCGTTCGCAGAAAATCGCGGCGGATTACAAGCCCGCGCGATACCACCTATTGCTTGCAGCGAGACTGTTGATGGACCCCAAGCCGCTACCACTAATGAACGCAAAGGACATGGAGAAGCGCTGCAACGTGATGATTGGTATACTTTCGGATGCCGCAAAAACCGATGATTTGTTTAAACAAGCGAAGGCGGTCATTGATAAAGTGTCCAAGGGTGATTTGTCCCGTGACAGCATAAGAACAATAACCACCACTCAGGACATAATTAAAATGTTGCAAAAGCCATGACCAAACAAAGCGCAAAAGAGATGTAACATCGCCTGTAGGCTCACATGTTGCGATACGACCGACTTTTTGGAATTTTTAAACCTCAAGGAATCAGACGAAGAACGCGAAGTTCAATTTCGGCCGGCTGATCGAGGACACCCTGGATTCTAGGCTCCCGCGGGCCTACGCACCCGAACTGTATCGGCAGAATCGGAACGCCGGTGATTATGCCAAGGCGGGTTGAACAGGTGCTGCTTAACGCGTCGTGGCGCAGGTTGCGGGGGGTAAGGGGAGCGGACGGATCGGGCACGCATGGCGGAGCATAAGCAGGCCGTCGTCGTCGGGGCGCTCGGTGTGATCGGGCGCTACATCGTCGCCCGGCTGCTCAGGCAGGGCGACTGGTCCGTCGTCGGCCTGTCGCGCCGGACCGCCGATGCCGCGCCGCGCTACCGCCACATCGCCGTCGATCTCGTCGACGGCGAGGATACGGCGGCCAAGCTTGCCGGATTGCGGGACGCCACGCACGTTTTCTACGCGGCGTTTCAGCCCGCGGCCGGCGCCGCCGCGGGCTATGCATCGAACATCGCTCCGAACCGCGCCATGCTCGTCAGCGCCGTCACGGCGATCGATCGGGCGTCGCCCGCGCTGCGTCGTGTGGTGCTGGTCACCGGCACGAAATACTATGGCTCGCATCTCGGGCCTTTCAGGACGCCGGCGCGCGAGGGCGATCCGCGCCACACGGGCCCTAACTATTATTTCGACCAGATCGACTGGCTCGCCGCCTTCCAGCGCGACAAGCGCTGGGACTGGGTGGAGCTGCGGCCGCAGACCTTGTGCGGCTTTGCGCCAGGCACCCCGATGAGTCTGGCGCCGGCCATCGCGGTTTACGCTGCGATCAGCAAGGAGCTTGGACGGCCGCTGCATTTTCCGGGAAAGCCCGGCGCTTATGCCTCGATCTATCAGGTCACCGCGTCGGAGCACTTCGCCAACGCCGCGCTGTGGGCGGCGACCGAGCCGCGCTGCGGCCTCGAAGCGTTCAACATCACCAACGGCGATTATTTCCGCTGGAAAAATCTGTGGCCGAAGCTCGCCGCCGCTTTCGACATGCCGGCCGGCGACGTTCGCACCACAAGCCTGACGGCAGACATGGCGGACAAGGCGCCGCTTTGGCGCGCCATGACGGAGAAACATGGGCTGCTGCCCTACGCCTATGATGACCTGGTGGCTTGGCCCTTTGCCGATTACGTCTTCGGCTGCGACTGGGACGTGATGTCGGACGTCACCAAATCGCGCCGCTTCGGCTTCCACGACGTGGTCGACAGCGAAGCGATGTTCGTGCGGCTCATGCGGCAGTTCCGCGCGGAGCGGATCGTTCCCTGATGTGGCGCCGGTCGGTGGCCCGGCGCCGAAGGCGCTAATCGAGGAGGAATTCGGCGACGGCATCATGTCGGCGATCGACTTCGACACGAATATCACGCGCAAGGCCGACCGCAAGGGCGACTGGGTCGCCATCGGTATGACCGGCAAATTCCTGTCGTACAAATAATACGGCGCCACGGGCAACGCGTTGGCGTATGGGTTGAAGGAGGAGTAGGGACTTACGCCCGTCTTCAATCGCATCGACGCGATTGGGGTAGCGCGTAGTGCGCAATAGCGAAGCGTATTACGCCGCCTGACCTTCCCACAGAACGACGGCGGATTACACTTCGCTAATCCACCCTGTGGGCTGCCCGAGGCTTCTGCCGGAGCGAGCACCATCCGCAGACTCTCATCCAAGAGTGGCGATTAGAACGAGATTTCGTCGTCGGACTTATCGACTTTCTCACCTTTCTTTTTGAGCAGAGCAGCTACGCGCTCTGGTATGCCCCACGCAGAAGAAATCTGACCATTGTTTTCGGCGGCAGTTTTGATGCGTTTCGAGAAACCGGGCTTCCAGGTGGTCAACCCTTCCAGATAGGCGATCCTCGTTTTGGCGGCGTCAAAGCTAGGGCTGTTTTCAAATAGGCTGACCACAATTTCTGACATTTTGTCTTGCGTTTGCTTATTCTTCCGGAGAGCATCGAAGACTTCCAAGGCGAGCGCGACGGGTGTCTTACCAGTGCCGTTGAAGGCCTGCGTCTTTCCAATGAAGCCATACGGTGTCTGGCCCAGAGTGACCGAGAAGACTGGCATAGAGCGGCCCATCACGAACCCGATTTCTTGGTCGGTCCAATTGCTCTCATGAAATCCGGGATGCAAGAGCGCCAAGAGTGCATCACAGGTGGATAGAGCGAGTTCTATCTCGTTCTGCCATTCAGCGGTCGGGTGAATGTCGTTGTGAGCGACGAATGCGGCAATGCCGTAAGTCTCCAAGGCCTGTTGAAGTTCACCCGCGAACTTTCGGCTGGTAGCCAAGTGAGACAGGAAAAGCCGGAAGAAATCCGGTTTCCAAAACGGGGCCTGAACGTTTGTCTGAACGATGCCATGTTCGACAGGGATGCCGCAGTGTTCGGCCAAGCCACTCACCGTATCATCGTCCGTGTCTTTCGACATCTGGATGATGTAGCCTTCTTTGGTGCCGGACCATGTATCTGATGTCGGAAGGCCAAACTGGCTTAGCGTCAAATCGATGATTGGCCACTCTTCAGCGGCTAGATGATGGGCAACGGCTGTAAGGAGCTTGATGCGTACAGAAGCGGTTAGTGCCATGTTATGTCCCCGGCGGGGGAATATAGTGCATAGGGCGGGAGGTGGGACGCGGACCACCGCTCCAGACGCAAATATTCCATAATGGAGCTTACGCGTCGACACACACCAGTTAGTGTGACCGATGCTAATTATTGCCGGCAAATTTGCCGGCTGCTTGCTGAGGTCTTTGGCTCCGATAATTATCATTATCGGACCTACCGGTTGATCATTAATTGTCGCCGGATGGGATAGGGCGGAAATGCAGGGAGCCAAACTCAATCGAAAAACGTTTACAATATGCAAACATCACCACCAGTCCTCCTTCGGGCATTACGGACATAAGCTTTGCAATGCGTTGAACTCGTCCGTTGATAGAGGTTGTCGATAAAGCTCGTTGACCAGCCAAAGACCAGAATTTTGCATCTTTTCCTTCGGAGAAAATCGACCCAGCCAGTTTGGCGATGGCCGACACGTCTCGCAGAGGGAGATGGTCGAGATCAATCTCGACTCAAGCCGAAGGCGTTGTTCCTTTTCATTGGCGGGCACTGCGACGAAGCTGAAACTGGATTGAATATAGTCCGAAACGCTCCTTTCGACGGCTTGTTGTCGCGCCATATCGACGCGTCCTGAATGCTGGTCCTTCGCCTTCCTTGCAGTGAGATCGAGTTCCCAGTCGCTTAAAAATGGGTCCTGATCTCTATTCAGGAGCGCGCGCCCGATGTTCTTGCGAAAGATGCTTCGATCTTTGTTTTCAACGAGAAAATGTTGCTTTAGGCGCGATCGCAGCTGGTCTTTGCCGGTATGCGTGCCCACCCGAACAATCCGGTTCGTCCCATGTGCGGTCTCACCTTTTTCAAACAGCAGATAGATGCCGTTGAGTGGAAGGGCGCGAGCGTCAAAGGGAAAGCTTTGTACCGGCAGAGCATTGGCCCAGCGGTGCAAGTCTTCACACAGGTGTGACATGTGCCAAGGCCCGCTTGAGAAACTGCAATTGCAGTCCGATGCTCAGTCCCAACAGTGGGATCACTGCGTGTCTGATTTGGCCGATGAGATGCCGGCGATACTTCTCGCCGGCCAGGAAAATCACGCTGTCCCGCTCAAGGTCGACCTTGGACCGCAACTGTTGCAACACCCCTTCTGCCCACTGCTTGATCTCGGCATCGCGCTTGGTATTGAGCGTGTCGTTGTAGGGCTCAAGCGGCTGATCGAGCGTCACCAGCCCGTATTTGGCCGAGAGAATGAAGATGCAATCGGGCTTAAGCGTTTGGGCGTAACGTAGGCAAAACCGGAACAATGCGCTCACATATAAATCTTTGGCTGGCGCCGCATGCGGCAGTTTCTGGCTAACGCAGGAAATGAGCACGACCCGTTGCATGCATTGAAGACTAAATCATCGTCAGAGGGACCGATAGCGCCTCATCGCGCGAGGGCTGCGGGCAGGCGAGCGCGAGGCGGTCCGGGTAATTTAGGCTTGTTTCGAGCGGGCTTTGCGGCAAACAAAACTAAAGTTCGCAAAGCCCTGGCCGGGCAAAGCAGATTCGCAGAATGACAGGTTATGGAAAAGGGAGTTCGCGCGGAGAAAGATCGAGGCATGCCTTTCGCAACTTTTCAGAATCCCAAGTCCCCATATCCTTAAGTTCACCCAACAGGTCGTTTTGGTTCGGCATACCGAGTACTAGACGATAATGACCGCGCTCTTCGTGAGCCTCGTTCCAGCGACGTGAAATTTCACTGTTGGCTATTTCAAAATACAAATTGGTTGGTTGCGCTGAGCGGTAGATCCACCAAGGCTCTAAGCCGCTCGTATCCTTGACGTCTTTGACCGCGTATCCTGCCAACATCTCCCAAGGACTTCTCCGAGACATCTGAATGTTTGATTTGCGGATATGCTCAGCAATAGTTCGTCGAATTGCTAAGCTAGCATAGCGATCCACGCGGCCTTCCCGTTGTTCCATCGCCACCGGACCAGGTGGCGGATCCCAATGCAGTAACGTGCGGCACCAAGGATGAAAATCCAATCCTTCTTGTCCTATAGACGTGGTCACAAGGACATGTGGCCAGAACGGCGAATTGAATGCACGCCTCACTTCATCGGGCCTGATATTTTCCTCATCTGAAGGTTCGGCCCGGGAGAATATTGTTGCGACGTGGCAGCGGATTTTCAGTTGTGGACGGTGAAATTTTTCATATCCGTAATGAAGACCCACTGAGCTTGTTCGTAGGCCGACAGATTTTTCAAAGTCCTGGATAATATCTTCAAAGCTCTGGGGCGACGGCGAAGCCGCCTTTAGAAACCAAAAATGTTCGTCGAGCGTAGATTCAAGATTTCTATCCAATACTGCCCTTTTGATTGCCTCCGCGAAGGTTTCCTTAGGTCCCTTTAAGGTCCTAGCGATCCAAGGTTGATCAAAACGGGACTGAAGGTGCCACGATGCCCGGACGAGGTATCCAAAATTCTGATCTGAGAGTGCTTTATTCCAATGACGCTGGACTGCACGCCCCAATACTGCACCGGGAGCGCCGATCGCAAGACGAGCAAGTTCCTCCAATTCGGCCTCGTTCACGCTCCGAATCTGCGTTGGTTCTTCTGGCAAGTTTTTATGCAATCCAATTGCTCGCCACGCCTCGTAGGTAGCCCGCCAATGTCCGAGAGTTGCCTCAAGACCGGCGATGAGCTTCCACGCCCCCACCGAAGATCGCGCTCCGTGCGTAATTTCTATGCTGTTTTTTTCGAGATAATCTCTGAGGGTCTTCTTAGTTTTCGCACGTGCCTCTTCGATATTGCTAACCTTAAATACGCCGTCGATGGGATCGCCTTCGATCAATAAAGGGGACGGATGGAACAATTCGAGAGAACTTTCAGAGTCTGCCCTTATTAATTTGGCATCGCCGTCGCGCTCGTAAGCGCGATCCCGGTTTCTTACGTTGCCCCGGCAAGAGGATTCTACATGATAGCTCAGCAGACCGGCGACCGCGGGAACCACGGCCCGGAACCGGGCAAACACCAAGAGCTTGCCATCAATAGACGGCGTCGTTGTAAGTTGGTGCGATGGACTCCTTTTCCATCCGTTTTGTAATGGCCACCATTCATGCGATGGCACGACCCAGGGCAGCGCAAGATTTGCCGGCTCCATATGCTCAATGAGAGCACGTAGACGTGGATGGGGATAATCTTGAGGCATGAGCCTGCTGATATGTTTCCGATCCATGGCCGCAGCGCTCACGAGCTTGCGTGCGCGCTTCCAAACCGCATACTTCGGTCCCAGTGATTGCATAGGCAACGGAACCGAGTTCCAGAGTGGCACAAGCATCTCTAGATCACGGTCACGTTTAATCTCATGTCCGCTAGCTAGCCTTCGGCGTTTGCCCTTCTCCACGCATTCATAAAAGCGCTTGAATTGTTCGAGATCGGAAAAATTTAACGCGGCCGGAATTTGGGGCGGTGGTTCGCGACCTGTGCCTTCCCGTCGTGGACGTTCAGTCCGGGACATTATAGGGCTCAGTACAGCCTCGATTTCATGCCGGTTGCGCTCGAGCTTCTCCCAACTAAGGCTATCGGCGATCAATAACTCCCGTCTTTCACGCAAAAGCGCCCTTAACTTGTCCACTTCGGCGGCGCCTGCTCCACCGTGCAAAAATTTCACAACCTGGAAGAAGCCTTCGCTGGGATCTGTTGGCTGGTTGCCCCGCTCCTTTCTATTGCGATAAGGAATCCAGGGAGTAGCGGACAACAAGAGTAGCGCGCGCTTTCCACCCGCCCCTGTTAATGACTCCAACAGGCGACTTGCCGCCTCTCGAAAACCGGTGTCCTCCTCCTCCTCGGCTTCATACGAATTTTTATCCGCAGGTCTGTCAGAGCCAATCAACTCATCGAAGCGTTGAAATTCATCAAAAATGACAAGTTCGGGATTTATAGTGGCAAGCGCTACTTGCACCAGCGCCAGGCGTATATGGCGAACTACTTCCGCGGCATTCTTTTCTTTCAAGAACCTTTTAATTCTTGATGCAAGCTTTTGGTTACCTTGTATTTTTAGCGAACGCCGCAAAGCATGTTTGAATGCTTCTACTGTACTCAAATTGATATTGTCTGCATCCTCCTTTATCGTTTGCACTTCATGCTTAAAGCTTTTGATTTTAAGCGCCAAGGCCCGACGCAGACCTCTTATCGTGTAACCAAGGGCACGATTGATTAGGTGAAAACATAGCGCGCGCTCTTTCGCGGTTCCTCGATAACCGCTTCCTCTCTGACGAATCGTTAGTTGACTTGTATTCGGAGTAACCGCGTACAGGTGGAGACGGTCTTTGGTTCTCTGATGAGCAGGAGTTTGAAGGAGAGTCAGGCTCAGACGGTCTTGTTCGATAGCTGCGAATTGACGGGCTCGCTTCGAAAGAAAACCCAGCAGTCGATCTTGGTTTTGCTTCGCAATCGAGAGATTGGAGCAGACATAGATCACGTTTATTTTGTGTTTCGAGCGGCGTCGAATGTCGCGAAAATCTTTGATAATGCATTGCGCGACGATCGTCTTGCCTAATCCAGCTTCGTCAGCAACGAGAAAACGACGCGAGCCTGACTTGTTGCGCAAGGCTCGGTAAGCGACCTTGATTGTATTCCTTTGGAAAGTAGTTGGCTTAGTCATGGCGCTTTGCCTTCGCCCAGCGACGCCATTATTTTCTGAACGCTTTCCTTGAACGACGACATGGCCGACGCGCTATTAATCTTGTCAGGCCGAGTGTCATGGATTTCAAAGATTTCCTCAATCTCGGCAAATACCATACGGTTCCGGAGCCAGCCGCGCAGAACGTCCTCGATAGTTGGCGCGTTATCATGTCTACGCCGACCCTTGCGGCGGATGGGCGGCTGACGTTTTCCATCGGGCCAGGGACCGCCCTCCGCGCCTCCGGGTCCGCCGGTAAGCGACTGCCGGATCCAGGCAAGAAGATTATCATCGTCGAGGTATTGCCCGAAGAGAAGGGAATCGCGTTTGTCCATCTCCATCCCTTCGATGGGGATGTCCATAAGCCATGCACGCGACTCGCTGCCAAATTCAAGAGCAACCCGAAGCAGATGGCTAGCCGACTCGGGATATCGCGGATAAAAACGGACGTTGCGTGAATGTCGCTTCCACTCGACCATCTGATCGGGGGCGTCGGTTACCGGTCCGACTTTCAAGATAATGTCCGGCCTTTCGGGATGTGGAGGCTTTTCTACGGTCACATCGATTGTCGCCCCATTATCTGATTGTGTCTGTTTTGCTTTCCTCAGGTACGCGGAGACTTCGTTGTGCGCCTCGTCGAGTGGATCATCTTTTTTCGACTTATTTTTTAGCCGGGATAAATTAAATTTTGATGTTTGCAGGAGAAAAGCCTCCAATCCTTCTTTCGCGGCAGCCACCAACTTCGAAGATCCGCGGGACTCGATCGCGACGCGTGCGTAGATTTCCGTGTTTTGTTTCCATGCTCGCTCAGTGAGATTAGGGCTGCCGAGCCAAAGCGTCGTTCCATGGGAATGCTCCACCCAAAGAAATTTGGCGTGAAGTCCGCGATGAACCTCGACGCCTGCCGTGGCGTCATCCTCCTGGGCGGGCTGGCCTTCGTCGGGGGTTAGCGCGAGTTGTTTAACCTCGGCAAAGCCAGCAATGGGCCTTGTCTTGCCGCTTGCAACACGTTCGAGTTCGCTAGTGCTGCTTACCAGAGTGCGTTTAGCGTTATTGCCCCATTTGCCCAAGCGTTTCAAAGTCGTTCCATTTACGAAAGGTGCCACAGCGATCAAGCGACGCACTTGTGCGGGTTGAGCCGGAAGATCCCGGTTCTTAGCCTCCGGCGTAAGCAACGAGACTTCCTGCACGTCAAAACCGCGCGGTACTTCCCATTGCACTTCACGAAGCTTTTTGAGTAGCTTCATCTATTGATCGGATCGATCGGCGGCTTCCGCAAGTTTGCCGACCGCATCGGCAATTGATGGAATGTTCTCTCCTGTCTGCGCCTCACCTCCTGATTCTTGGCCTTCCAAGGAAAGGCCGAGGTCCCAAGAGTTATCCCGCGTCAAATTGCGGCTACCTAGCCAGAATCTCCATTTTCCAATTTCGGATGTTTCGCACACATATCGGACCGCTGCGCATTTGGCATGCCAAGACCTGCCTACCTTAGACGTTTCGTCAGATCCGCCCGCCTTAGACCGTTCGTCATACGAGATGTGTTTCAAAAAACGATCCAACAACGCGAAAGGCCGACCAGCTCCACGCGGAACGAAGAGCCGTCCAGCCTGTAATACGATAGTTACACGTTTTCGGAGTCGGACGACCGATTTTGCGAAGGCCACTTTGGTGGCGCAACCATCTGGTTCAGACGGGTCATCTTCGAATCCCGCAAGCGACAGCAAGAGGCTTGCGATCACGCCGGGATCGGCTGAATAAGTCGAGAATAGCGCATGATCGGTGCACCAGCCGGAATCTGGCCGGAGCCAATCTAGCAACGCTTGCTGAGAAAAATGCGTATTCAATTTTGGATGTCCCAAACAAGCTCATGGACGATGTGCAATCGGTAATGTAGTGGGGTTGCTGGGCTGACCTCGTCAGGGTTCCATTCGGATCGGCGTTCCCGCGCGTCGGGGGGCAACCTCGATTGGTTCTCCTTTCGAGGCTCTTCCGCCTGTAAATAGCAATCGAGTAAATCCATGGGGTCATGGGGCCTGCCGCTCTTAAGCCAAGCTTTCGTCTCTTTGAGGACTTTGACGATTGAAGACGGCAGTGGATCGTCCGAGATAAGCTCTACTAAATTTTGAATGTTGAGCTGGCTGGCTTTTGAACCGTACCTGCTAACGGCGTCGCGCAACAAATCTAGATGGTCAGTTTTTCCGGACGTCTTTCCATCATTTTTACGAAGCATCTGGACGAGAGCTGCATAAACGCCCCGTCCAATGCATGACAAAGCTGCCGCATATGAAGCAATCTTGAGGTCTTTCCTTTCCTCTTCGTCGCACAGCTCTTTGATCCAATCGGGCCAACCAAAGACTACATCGTATTCTTGCCTTTTCGGAATCGGCAGCGGAGTGCTTGAATTCATGAGCCGGGCGAGAATGCTTTGGCGAGCGAGAGAATTCGCACTTGAAATGATCTCCTTCAAACTCCGCTTTTCGTCTTTCTCTAACATAAATGTGAGGTTCCCCGTTTTCGTCTTGATCTGGGGGCATGCGGTGGGCAAGTCGTCAATAAATGGGCTCAACATGTCATCGAGAATTGCGCCGTCGTCATCATGCGCGGTCCGCTTAACTGGATCCGAGAGGGTGACGAGAGAATTCAACGCTTCGAGCCGCCCAGGGTACGAGTCGTCTTCAAGGGCCCTTAGGAAGCCCCAATTACGCAAAGCACTCCAATAAATAGCTGAGGGAAATTGGCTAGACATTCGATGCCGCGGTGCTCGAAGCCCGATGATTCCTGGTCCAGCATCTGCTGACTTCAGTTGGTCTTTAACGCGCGCCTCCGCTTGTTTCAGACGCTCCAAAGGGGGAAGTCGCCCACGTTCGGCGGCTACCTGGTCCATTAGCCAAGGCACAAAAAAGATGTATCGCAGTCGAGTATGTAGGACGGAGGTGCCTGGAAAGAAGCGGTTAGCGAACGCATGATGTATGGCCATAAAACCAATTTCGTCACGCACTTCGCCGATGCCTTCGTCAAGCGCCTGTTCCGCCCTTGCGGCTGCGGAAGCGTCGATCTGCACCCAATGGAGAAATTCGCTCATGATTAATTCCTACGTGACTAAAAAAGTTATGTCTCCATGTTAATTGAGCGGCAGCTCGGGCGGCCTATAACAGCTCTCATCTTGTGCTTCTCCTGGCAATGTTGACGATTGTATCCCACGGTTTGTGATAAGCGTGCTTGCTTCAATTTTGACGGCTGCGTAGCGCGTGCTGTGTCAAGCGGAATTGGCCCGCTTTTTGAGTCTTCCCTAAATAAACCAAGGACGCTGATCTTGCAGCGCGTAGGTCTTTGCGCGATCTAATGTCCATTGTTCAACTCAATGACCTTTCCAAGTGTCATCAGCACCAATAGCGCTCGGGCTGCACCTGTGTGCTTGCAGTACGCTTCTAATTGACCCTGATAGATATTTTGTTTGGCCGCATCCATTACGACGTCGCTTTTCCAGTCGATGACCGCTTCGATTTGCCCGCTATCGCTGCCTGCGACGGCGTCTGCAATGCCTGAGACCAGGACATCACCATCGGTATCCGTCAGATGCCCATAGACTGTGTGTTCAGGTACTAAGCGTGGCCGTAATGTTACAATTTCGGGCAAACGCAACGTTCGCATAATTGTTTCGGAGAGTTCGGTCGGGGAAATACCAAGCTTAGGATCGGCACTGGGTGAGATACCTAAGTGCGATAACAGTTCTGTCGCGCGCTGGACTAGCGTCTTCTCGTCATCCAACGTTTCCCCTGTCAGTACCTCTTCCATAAGCTTGTGGAGTATCGTTCCGCGCGTCGCGCTGCCCGCAACATCGGGACGTTCAATCTCATTTGGCTTATCGGCGGCTTGCGGATCGGTGAAGATTGGAACAGGAGGAGGCGCCTCGGATTTTTCTGCTTCTCCGCGGCTTGGCCGTTTCCATGTGATTTTCCGTTCGGCTTTAGCAATGCGCTCAGCCTCGGCAGCGAAGATGGCTTGTGTCTGCGAATTCTCCGTTGCATCGGCCATGCGTGGCTTGGCGTCGCCCAATTGAACTGGGTCGAGGGCGGGGAGTGAGGGAAGGTCGAGATCAACCGTCTGAGCCCAACTTTTATCCGGCAGCGACGCGGAATGGCGCGGCAACACCAAGAGATCTCGAGCTCGTGTGGCTGTGACGTACCAGAGGCGTACCCGCTCGCGCGCCTGTTCCTGCTCGCTTAGTGCCTTTAGGGCCTCATATGCCGGGGGCTCGACGCCCAAGACGGAAATCGAGAACCGTGCTGACCGGCGGTCATGCATAATTCCTGTTTCTCCCCTTGGCGTTCCGGTCATGTTGACGGGGATGACGATCGGCCATTCCAGACCCTTGGCGGAGTGAATGGTGATGAGGGCGACCGACTGCTGCTCGGCATCGGGCCGGCCCTCAACCTGGCGGACGGCATCTTCCCAATTGGCCCGCATATCGCGCGCAAATGCCCTCAGTCCACGCACATCGTAACCGCGCGCCATTTCGAGGTAGAGGTCGACGTTGGCGAGGGCGCGTTCGGGCCCGGCCTTGAACCGCTGTCGCAATTGCGGACGCACATTCAATGCAGTAATTGCATCGGCAAGTAGCATGTAAGGGGTATTTGAGCGCGCGTGGCGCCCAATTGCCTGCAGCTTTTGGAGGATCGAGCGTGCGAGATCGTGATTGATCTGCTCGGGTGGTGTCCAAAGGTTGAGATGTTGTAGGCGGTCCGGACGTTGCTGATCGGCAGGCAGCCCCTCGGCAATGTCGAGCAATTCCACTTCGGTGAGGCCGACGAGTGGGCCGCGCAGAAGCGCGCCCAGTGCCAGGGTGTCACGCGCGTCGGCAAGCGTGCGCGTCAATGCTATGAGGTCCTGGATTTCCTGGCGCCGGAAGAACCCCTTGCCAGCTTGGGTCGAGACCGGGATGCCCAGATCTTCAAGGGCTTCCTCGAAGCGCCAGAGATCGGTTCCAACTGGCGCCAGCAAGGCAATGTCACCAAGCTGGCACGGACGTCGGATATTTGTTTTTGGATCGCGAACTGACCAGTTTCCGACAAGGCGATTGCAAAGCTGCGCGATGCGGTCGGCCTCCGCGTCACGCAATTCGTAGGCCTTTGGTTCGTCCGAATCGACAGTAATGTCGATTGCGGCAACCGTCAGCGTCTTTCTCGGGGCGTCGCAAGTTGAAGACAATTCAGTGAAGCCCGGTTGGCCTTGCGCCTCCGAGAGTGGAATTGCGAACTTCGTATTGACGAAGTCGAGGATCGGCTTCACCGATCGGAAGTTTGCCGTAATATTCAGGATCGCTTTATTGCCGATGGCAGTGCGCGCGGCAACGTAGGCGTTCACGTCGGCGCCGCGGAACCGATAGATGGCCTGCTTAGGATCTCCGACCAGAAATAGGGCGCCCAGCCGCAATGTTCTCGCTAAAGGATCTTTGTTGCCGTCCTTCGGCAGCTCGCCGCAGAGGCGCCACAGGATATCGATCTGCAATGGGTCGGTGTCTTGGAATTCGTCGACAAGCACATGACAAAATCGCTTGGCGAGCGCTTGGCGAACTGGTTCGTTTCGTGCGAGCAGATCGCGGGCGGTATAGAGAAGATCATGGAAATCGAGAAGAGCGGCAGCGTGCTTGTAGTCACGCCACTGTCCCATCAGACGATCCATAGAGGAGGCGAGACGCGCCAGTAATTCGCCGGCCGCGGCAGATGTCAGGGCGGTGTATGCCGTGTGACAATTCTCATAAAAGTCAATTAGAGCGCCATGTGCCTCTGCCCCGTGATCTCTCGGTTTTCCCGCGGCAGCCGCAGCAGCCTGCCACTTTCCCTTAGTTTGCAACTGGCGCATGCCGCCGTCTTTTTTGAAGCACTGATCGGGCTGTGGCAGACCCAGTACGCCCATCAGGGCTGAAACCGGCGGTTTGTCCTCGGCGAGTTCCCTGGACGCCAGCATTTTTGTGAGCGAATTGAAGGCAGCGTGCCTGCCGGCAGTGTCCTCCTCTTGGAAGTGATATTTTCCCAGCTGCTTCCCGAAAGCCCCGACAGCATTCACAAATTCTCGAACCAGCGACGCTTTCCAGCGACCGTTGGCCGGGCGCGTATCGCGATTGTCTCTCTGAAATTCGGCGACCTCGCGCACGAGCGTTAGAGCCTTCGTTTCATCGCAGAGGACGAGTTCAGCAACGATGCCGTCCGCAGCTGCATCGGAGAGCTGCTCTTTCAGCCACGCCTCGTAACGCTCGTTGAAGGCAAGATCCGCCTCGGTCGGGTCGACTATGTTGGCGCCGGGGTCAATCTTGGCGTCGACCGGATAGGGCTTAATGAGCGCCTGGGCGAAGCCGTGGATGGTCGTGCAAGTCAACTGGTCAAGCGCGAGTTTGGCATCCTCAAGGGTTTTCTGTTGCTTGACTGAAACACCCTTTGGGAACGCACTGGCGAGATCGAGGGGCACGGTGCCCTTCGCGAGCGCCTGAACGAACCGATCAATGCGGATCAGAAGTTCGCTGGCCGCGAACTCAGTGAAGGTAATGGCCGCAATATTTTTTGGCGCAATTCCACCGGCGAGCAGCATGGCGACGCGGCCCGCCAAGATCGAAGTTTTGCCAGACCCGGCGCCCGCCTCCACCAGGAACGAGCGGTCGACGGCGGTCAGCGCGGTCGTCCGGGCTGCAAGATCGGGAAGGGGAGCCAATTTATCGGCCATCAGGGCTCCTCCCAGATCTCGGCGGCTTTCCCTAGCCGCTCTTGGGCGAGCGGAAGCTTACGCGCGAAATAAGTGACGCTATTGGCCGGCAACGCGAACGCCAAATCGTTGTATTCGCCGGCCGCGTCGATGCCGGGAAGTGCGAAGCCATTTTCGATATTCTTGCGAGCAAGGCCGATCGAGTGGGCAACCTCCGCCAGCACCTTGTCGACATCGGGCAGCGGGAATAGCGCCTCTTCACCGTTTTCGGCACGCGGGAACAGCAGGGCGGCCTCGACCTCGACCTTTTTCTTTAGAAGTGTTTTGACCGCGAAAGCGTAGAGACAGCGCTGTAGTTCGCCGCCGCCACTTATGATGACTTCCGATTGCTTGTTTTTCAAGCGGCCGGTTTTGTAGTCGATCACGCGCGCACAGCTCTTGTCTCCCGAAACGTCGAGCCGATCGATAGAACCCCGGATGATGATTCCGGTGCCGGGAATTTCGACCCGCTGGGTCGAATCCCAGGGCAGATTGCTCCTGGGCGCCTTGTTGGAAATCCATCCAAACGGAACTTCGGTCCAGCTGGTTTGTCCTGGAAACCGATCCAGGGGATAACTCAAGGCTCTGGTCGACACTTCCTTGGCCAACTGGAGAGTCCGCTTCCAGATGACTGGGGGCGGTACCGGTTGCTCGGCCTCCCAGGATTTTGCGGCCGTATTGATGGCATTTCCTATCGCCGTCTCAATTTGTTTTGGCGTCGCCTTAACCAGGCCACTGCCGGCCTCGAGCGCGTCGACTGCCGCCTGGAGCACACTATGGACGAGGTTGCCGAAGGCCAGATTATTGAGCGTCAATGGCTCGTCGGCTTCCTCGGGTTCTCGCCAGCCAAGCGCGTATTGCCAGACGTAGCGGATCGGATCCCGCAGCAGCAGCTTTAGCGAGGTCGCCGACAGCGGTTGTGTAAACAATTTGGCGATGCGGGGATGCTTCTTGCCGAGAAGCCCGTCGTGCGGTGTGAGCTCCTTGCGCTGCCACGCCCACCAGCAACCAAGACCGGAAACGGCGATCGGAAGCTTGCTGAATTCGCTCGGCCGCGCCAGCAGGCGATCGGTCTCGCTCGCCGCATGCTCGGGTATCCTTCCGAAGCTAAGATAAATTTCTTCGAGATCAGCTATCAGCGGTGAGCGTCCGAGCAGGCGTCCCTCGACGTCGCGACGGCTGAACGACATCGTGATGGAGCGTGCGGTCGCGGTGATCGTCCTGTAGTCACGCCGGTCCCCTTCAGCGACCGGCAGCGGGTCGAGGGTCTCTATCGGGATAATGTGATCCGGGATCAGCCGATCTTCAGAAATACGACGAGGCCATCGTCCGGTATTGAGCGCGAGCAATCGGACATGGGGCCTCGGCGCGGATGCGAGTGAAACAGCCGATGTCCAAATGACATGGGCAGCGGGCTCAAGGCCGTCATCCATCCGCAACTCGGTCAGCGTCACCGGCAAAGCTTCTGGCGGCCCTTCCTTGAGTGCACGCCGCCAGAGACTAAGGGGTAGATTGATAAGAAGCTTCTCCCCCGACTTCGGCTGCCGCGGCAGGTCCTTTGGCTAGCAGACACAGGACGCTAAGCACCAGCGCCGACCAGTCGATGCCGTCGGGCCAGTCCGCTGGCTTTGCTTGCGCGAAAGCCTGCTCCCAGCGCTCTAAGGTCGTAAGCGGCGCATCCCTCGGAAGGACGCGGGACCAGTCGCGCGGCAAGCCGGCGAGGGCAGGTGACGCTTCGTTGAGCAAAGAGAATAGACGCCGCACGCGCTCCTGTGAGATGCCTTTGACGAGTGCCTCTGCGAGAGCGGCAGCCGTCTGGCCATCACGGTACGCCATCGCCTTGATCCCATGCACAAAATGGATAGGGAAATCGCCATCGCGGGAGAGCGCCATCAAATGGTCGTCGAGTTCGGCCGGGCTGGCGGCGGCAATCGCAATCTCTTCCGGCCGCGCCGTTCCGGCGGCGATCAGGCTGCGCGCCCAGCGTAGCGCCTCGATCGCCTCGTGATGGGGGGTAGCGCAGGAGAAGAGGGTTGGTTCTGGAATATCCGGCGTGGTTTGGCGGACCTCGATTTTTGTTGCCTTGAGCCAGGGCGGTACATATCGGGGGCCGGCAATCCAAACGACAGGGACGACTTCGGCGAGAGCTTTCAGAAGTTCGCGCCACGCCGGTGACATTTCGCTGTGGCCATGTACTTCAATCGGGCCAAACACGGCAGCGGCGTGCTGGATGCGTTTAAGCGCCAGGTCGACCATCTCCTTTGGTCGCTTCATGGACGCCGGCAACCGTTGCAACACAGCCTGCTCAAGCGTCGCTAAAGCCTGAAGGCGTGTGTTCTTACCTGCTGAGAGATCGATATTGGCATGCCAAACCTTGTCGAGTGTGCTGACCGCGGCGCGGACCATGCCAGGTAATTGCTTGATATCCTCAAGTTCGCCGAGACTTGTCGAGGCAAGAGCCGCCTTTACGGCATCCTGCAGCGCATCTGGATCGATTGGTTGAATAAAGCCGCCCGCCAGTCGCGCGGCGACCTGGTCCATCGTTCGGATCTGAACTCCATTCGCGTTTGTTCGAGCAGCCTCGACGCGAGCGCTATAGCCGGCAAGCCTTGTGTAGACGACAATGGTTCGACGCAATGTGACCAAATGTTTTGTCACTGCGCCTTGACCTTTTTTGAACGTTTCTTCACCGCGCCAATGCGCGAATGTGCCCGAGGCCACGCTTTCGTTGTGAGTTCTCGAAGCAAATTGCGCAGGCGAGGTGGCGCCAGTACTTCGACTTCATTTTCCCAGGTAAAAAGATGCCAGCACATTTCCCGCGCACCCCGGGCCCGGAAACGAACGATGAGCGATCCGTCCGTCTGGTCTTCTAATGTCTGCGTTGGATGGAAAAGAAAGGTCTTGGCGTCTGCCGCCGCATTGGGCGAGAACCGCCAGACGACGTCGAACGGCTTTTCTTGAAAAACGCTGAATGAGCGCTCGGCATAAGCCTGCAGTGAGAAGCCGCGCCTATGGCTGAACGTCGTATTCAGAGGCTCCACACGTTCGATATTGGAAAGGGCAAACGATCGAAAATCCTTCGCCCGCTCGTTTTCGCTCCAGGCCACGAGGTAATGACGCTTGCCGTAGATGAAGCCGTAGGGATGAACGGTTTCGAAGCCGCGCTTGCCGGAACCGCGATACAGGTAATGGAGGCGGACTTTTTTCGCCCCGAGGATGGCTTGGCGCAGTGCGCCCACTACATCGGCATTGATTTTCGGCCGAGGCCCCGGTCGCATTGCCAGTCCTTCAGCCTCGGTCAATGCTTCCAGATCGGGCTCGATCCGCATGATCGTCGGTCGCTTTAACAGCGCCCGCATTTTGGAGATGACGCGTTCCATGCCTTCCGCTTGTGCCTGCATGTTTTCGCGCCGCAACAACGTTACGGCTGTTGCAAGATCGGCGAGTTCTTCGGCAGTGACGTTTGCCAGGCCATTTGCGGTGCCCGCCGGTAGACGCCAGCGTTTCGGAAGTTCGTTCGGATTTGCCAGCTCGATTTGAGGAAAAACACGTTCGGCCGCGTCTCTCAGCCGTTCGGCAGTACGCCGGCTCAGGGGTGGGCTACAATAATTGCGTTGAATATCATCGAGCGAAAGGCCAAGTGCAGAACCCTGCATATCCAGCGCAATGCGAACCAGTATTTCCGCCTTTTCGTAACGCATTGGCGCCCCGTTGGGACCCTTCCGCGGCCGCTCCTGGTCGCACCGAGCCTCGGTAGCGGAGGTGCCGCGAGCCCTATTATCACCATATTCCATGGCTGCGCCCAATGGCGAGCGCTCGTCAGCGCTGGCCGGCGCCGCGCCCAGTGCTTGGAGGGTTGGTTTGGAGGCACCCACGGCTTAGCGTCGCGCTATTCTCTTGTATGTTACCTGGCGCGAGCGTGCCATCGAAGTCGTATGCAATCGCCATCGGAATGTGTTTTTTTTGACATGACGCCTTTTTAAGTCATGCTGGTGCAGCTCGATTCAGCAATCGTTTCATTATATTCTAAAGTTCGGTTCTGTGCCTCAGCTATGATTAAGAGAAAATCGTCCTCCATAAGCGTTTTCCGCTCAAACAACTCCTGTGCGACGGCCTCAACCTTTAGCCAGTTCTCAGCAATAAGTGTTTCGGTGCGCTGCAGCGATTCCTTCAGGATTTTCTGAAGCCGACGCTGCGCCTCGTCAAAAAGCCAACCGCTTGACTTCGTGCTGACCTTAGCCAGCACCTCGAGATTGATCGGACCGAATTCGAAATCAAGTCCAAATCTTGTAATGGCAATCCATGCCTGTTCCGTCGCGCCTGCCAGGTCAGACGCGGCGCCAGCATCAATTTCGTCATGGCCATATTTCTTCTGCTCGGCGACTCGTCCCGCAAGACAAACACACATTTCATCAAGAAAATCTTCGCGACTCGTCGCTGATTTGAAATAGGGCGACGATTTGTCGTAGGAAGTGCAACCATCCGCGTTATGCTTCTCGATGATCGTTATTCCCGTAATGCCCAACTTGGGGCGCAGAATATTTGACACGATGGCGTGCCCTGCCTCGTGGTATGCAATCCGCCGCTGCATACGAAACTTTTCTGCAGTTTGAATTCCCACATTCAATGCAACGATTAATGGATCGCAGTCTTTGCCACCTTTCTTCAATGCGTTTTCAACCTCGGGGCCCAAGGGCAACGGGGGTTCATTATTTAATGTCGCATCCGACACCTTCACTATCCATCCGCGGGCTTCGATCAATGCCTCGACGCTCGGTTTGTTAGCAGCAAGATGTGCGGATATTGACGGTCGCTTTTGCAAAAGCCCGTCGCGGACGGCAAGAAACGCGCCCGCCGTCAAAAGTTCCGGCGAGATATTCGTCAGTCCTTTCATGCGGGCTACCGCAGAGGCATATTGAATGGCCCGGTTGAACCCATCTTCTCTGATGATCAATTCAATTGACTTCGCACTTGAACTGCGCCCTTTCACAACAGAATGACTCTTAGCCGCGACTGACCTCGCGGACATAGACGGTGACGTTGTGACCTCAACCTTCGCTGACTTTTTCTTAGCGTGCTCTTTTGCAGAGCCGTTTATCTTCATGCGCCTCATAATTTTCTCTCCTTTTCACGTCTGATCATCACGGTAAACTCACACGGCATGGCTCGGCCCGTCTTGTGCAACCCGCTGCATGACTGAGGGACGGGAGAATGGAACGAGCATGAATGGGCCTGCTGCAACTGTCCCATCTAAGCTTTGTTGAATAGCGTCTAGGCTTTGTTGAAGGGCAGCTAGGCTTCGTTGGAGAGCGTCGCGCTCATGCCGCAGCTCTCGGTAAACTCGAAACATTGCCAACAGGAGACCGCCGACGAAGA
>OCZT010000629.1_pt1 | contig 35399 bp, 26 predicted proteins | sample 1539031 | NCBI WGS metagenome assembly OCZT01 (sample SAMEA3539308, study PRJEB22396) | soil metagenome | biome: tundra; feature: field; material: soil | place: USA | collected 2010-05 | depth 0.15 m | reverse complement strand
TGCCCTTGCTGATTGGCGGCGCGACCACTTCCCGGGCTCATACCGCGGTCAAGATCGCGCCGAAGTACTCGGCGCCGGTTGTGTACGTGCAGGATGCGTCTCGGGCAGTGGGAGTTGTGTCGGAGTTGCTCGGGGCGCGGTCGGCGCCGTATGCGGCGGGAGTGGCTGCCGATCAAGAGGCCACGCGCGTCGAGCGGGCGGGGCGGCGGGAGCGCGTGGCACGGGTATCCATCGACGTCGCCCGGGCGAACCGGACGGTGGTCGACTTTTCGGCGGCGGCGCCGCGGCCTTCCTTCCTGGGCGTGCGCGACATCTCGGTGCCGGTCGCCGGACTGATCGACTGGATCGACTGGACGCCGTTCTTTGCGGCCTGGGAGCTGAAGGGCGGCTTCCCGGCGATCCTCGACGACCCCCGAGTCGGCGCGTCGGCGAAGCCGTTGTACGAGGACGGCCGGCGCCTGCTCGATCGAATTGCGGCCGAAAGCCTGCTTTCCGCACGGGCGGTCGTGGGCTTCTGGCCCGCCAATTCGGTCGGGGACGACATCGAGCTGTACTCGGACGAGGGGCGCGCGGACGTTGCGGCCGTCATCCACACGTTGCGTCAGCAGATGGAGAAGCCGCCCGGCCGGCCGAATCAGGCTTTGTCGGACTTCGTCGCGCCGCGTTCTTCCGGGTCCATCGACTACTTCGGCGGCTTCGCGGTCACCGCGGGCATCGGCTCGGCCGAGCTTGCCGCCGGCTTCGAGGCCGCCAACGACGACTACCACGCCATCATGAGCAAGGCCCTGGCGGACCGCCTAGCCGAGGCATTCGCCGAGAAACTGCACTCCGACGTCCGCCGCGAGTTGTGGGGTTATGCCCCCAGCGAAGCGCTGGATAGGCGCCAGATTATCGGCGAGGAGTATCAAGGCATCCGACCGGCGCCGGGATACCCGGCCTGCCCTGATCACACGGAAAAGGCGACTCTCTTCTCGCTGCTCGACGCCGAGGCGCGCGCCGGGATCAGCCTCACCGAGTCGTTCGCGATGCTCCCGCCGGCGTCGGTCTCAGGCTTCTACTTCTGGCGCCCCGAAGCCAAGTACTTCGGCCTTGGCCGCATCGGCCCGGACCAGCTCGAGGACTACGCGCGGCGTAAGGGGTGGTCGCTCGATGAAGCGGCTCGGTGGCTGGCGCCGAATCTGGAGGATGAGTAGGGTGATCCCGGAAGCCGCGCATGCCGGCACGTGCGTTGCGCGTCTTCTTGGCCCTGCGAATAGGCTTGACTCTTACGTTCGACACGCCCGGCCATCGTCTCTGTTGATCGCCGCATAAGCCGGCGTTGATCCGTCACCAGTAACGTCCTTCCATGGACTACGCCAAGGTCGGATCGGTCTTTCGGGCGGTTCGGATCAGGCGCGGGATGAGCCAGGGCCAGGTGGCCGAGGCGGCGGGCGTCAGCCGGACTGCCGTGTCGACCATCGAGCGCGGCGTTCTGGAGAACTCGTCTCTGCGCATCATCGGCCGTGTCTCGGCAGCGCTCGGTATCTCATGCGCGTTCGAGGCGCGCTGGCGCGGCGCGGAGACTGCGGCGCTTCTCGACGAGCGGCACGCCCGGGTGGTTCAACTGGCGGTGGCAAGACTGACCAGACTCGGGTGGCAGGTCTTCCCGGAACACACGTTTAGCATCTGGGGCGAGCGCGGTTCGACCGATGTCCTGGCCTGGCATCCGGTTCGCCGCGCGGTTCTCGTGATAGAGGTCAAGACCAGGCTGGCCGACCTGCAGGATCTGCTGTCGACAATGGACCGGAAGCGACGCCTGGCTCCGAGCATCGCGCGCTCCGAAGACTGGGGGCCCCTGTTTATCGGCAGCCTCCTGGTCCTGCCGGGCGAGACGTGGGCCAGGACGGCGGTAGGCCGGTTCGATTCCGTCTTCACGGCAGCGCTGCCCGAGCGTGCGGCGGAGGTGAGCGCCTGGCTGAGGGCGCCAGATCGGGATCTGCGCGGAATCTGGTTCCTCAAAGACGCCCAGAGAAGCACTAAGCGCCGTCGGGGCGGCGTGATGAGGGTGAGGCCACGCCGGCCGAGTGCCGCGAGCCAGAGTCCACGCTCAGAAGCCGACTCAGCAGACCCGAATCGGGGCGCCGCCGTGGGCAAGAACGAGACACTGGGCACTTAGTGCCTCCTGTGGCGTCAATGAGCAACCAACCGGCCGGCCGGACCCATGCCCGGCCGGACCCGCACCCGGCCGCCGGGAGTGGCGGCGTCGCCCCGGAAAGACTCCACTCCCCGCCAACCCGTAGAATCAGGTCCTAGCGGGCGACGGCGGGCGGCCGCCGCCGTCGGGTGGCATCAGGAGGCACACATTGACTGACGGGCAGGTAGCGGACAGGACGAAGCTCCCCGGAGAGGCGATCGGCGACGTGGATGGCGTGGTCGTGCTGGACTTCGGCAGCCAGTACAGCCAGCTGATCGCGCGGCGCGTCCGCGAGCTGAACGTCTACTCTGAACTCCTCCCGTTCGACACCTCGTGGGCGGAGATTGCCGCCCGCAAGCCCAAGGCCGTGATCCTCTCGGGTGGCCCCAACAGTGTTTACGAGGCCGGCTCCCCGCACCCGGACCCCAAGATCTGGACCGGCGGCATCCCGATCCTCGGCATTTGCTACGGGCTGCACCTCATGGCCCATCACCTGGGCGGCGAGGTCGTCTCGTTCGAGCGCAAGGAATTCGGGCCGGCGATCGTCGAGGTGACCGAGTCGGCCGGCGCCACACCCGACGCCACACCCGACGCCACACCCGACGCCACACCCGACGCCACACCCGACGCCACACCCGACGCCACACCCGACGCCACACCCGACGCCACACCCGGCGCCACACCCGGCGCCACACCCGGCGCCACACCCGGCGGCGAGCCCGGCGCCACACCCGGCGGCGCGACCCCGGGCAGCAGCGTGCCCGGCCTCTTCGCCGGCCTAGACTCCGAGCAATCGGTCTGGATGAGCCACGGCGACTCGATTCAGACGCTACCGGACGGTTTCAGCCCCACCGCCCGAACCAGCTCCACTCCCTACGCCGCGGTCGCGGACCCCGCCCGCAAGATGTACGGCATCCAGTTCCACCCGGAAGTGGTGCACACGAAGCACGGCCGCGACATCCTGCGAAACTTCGTCATCGAGATCGCGGGCGCCAGGCCCAACTGGACCCCGGCCCACTTCATCACGGCTAACGTGGATGAGATCCGCCGCCGCGTCGACGAGCACAGCAAGGTCACCGGCACGGATGGCAAGGTCCTGTGCGCACTCTCCGGCGGAGTGGACTCGGCCGTGGCCGCCACTCTCGTCCACCGCGCCGTCGGCGACCGCCTGATCTGCGTCCACGTTGACCATGGCATGATGCGCAAGAACGAGACGGAGCTACTCACCAAGGCGTTCGAGCAACTCGGCGTCCGCGTGATCGTCGTCAACGCCCGAGATCGCTTCCTGGCCAAGCTCGAAGGCGTCATCGATCCAGAGCAGAAGCGCCGCATCATCGGCAACGAGTTCATCCGGGTATTCGAGGAAGAGGCGGCCAAGCTCGGCGAGATCGCCTTCCTGACCCAGGGCACGCTCTACCCGGACGTAATCGAGTCGGCCACATCGGACAAGGAAAAATCAGCCAGCAAGATCAAGACCCACCACAACGTCGGCGGCCTGCCGGAAGACATGCAGTTCCAGCTGATCGAGCCGCTGCGCTACCTATTCAAGGACGAAGTGCGGGCCGTCGGCACCGAGTTGGGCCTGCCGGACTCAATGGTCCAGCGCCAGCCGTTCCCGGGCCCGGGCCTAGCCATCCGCATCATCGGCGAGATCACCGCGGAGCGGCTCGACACATTGCGCGACGCCGACTGGATCGTGCTCGACGAAATCAAGGCGGCCGGCCTCTATCATCAGGTCTGGCAGTCCTTCGCCATCCTTACGCCAATTCGTTCGGTCGGCGTAATGGGCGACGGACGAACGTACGGCAACCTCGTGGCCATCCGGGCAGTGACCTCGGAAGACGCGATGACTGCCGACTGGGCCAAACTTCCGTACGAGGTTCTCGCGAAGATCAGTTCGCGTATCGTCAACGAAGTGGCCGGCGTGAACAGAGTCGTCTACGACATCAGCTCCAAGCCGCCGTCCACAATCGAGTGGGAATAGCAGCGGAGGTCCGCGGAGACTGATGGACGAAACCCCGGGTCCAATGCGAGACGACCCGCAGCCGTCCGAAACTGCGCCCGAATTCGAGCCCGGCATGTATCCGGCCGTCTACGAACCTGCGCCCGCCGGCTCTTACGCCGCGGCCTACGAGTCGGCGCTTCAGCCCGAGTCGGCGCTTCAGCCCGAGTCGGCGCTTCAGCCCGAGTCGGCGCTTCAGCCCGAGTCGGCGCTTCAGCCCGAGTCGGCGCTTCAGCCCGAGTCGGCGCTTCAGCCCGAGTCGGCGCCCTTGCTTCAGCCGACCCCGCCGCCGACGAGCGTCGCAGCCGGCATGCCCACATCGACTCCGACTCCGGCCCGCCGCTGCCCCTGGTGCTCGGCCGCCACCCCGCCCGGGACCTCGCACTGCCCGAGCTGCCACGCCTCCCTCGCGGAACGGGAGTCCCTCGGCGACATCCTCATACCCGGCGTTACCGGCATTGACCCGACACTGGTCCACAAGAACGACATCATCAACAAGGTGATGTCCGTACCGGGCGCCAGGCTCGGAACGCTGGGGATCGGGCTTTCCATTGCGGCGACGATCGCCCAAGGGGTGGATCGCCGTAACCAGGAAAAGATGATGCCGCCATCGCGAGGAATCGGCGTGCCGCCGATGGATGCGCTGGTGCTGGCAGAACGCCTGGACAGGGCGACCGAATCCACGGACACCGGAACGGCTCAGCCCGCCGAGTCGGCCACGCCCACCGCCGAGTCGGCCACGCCCACCGCCGAGTCGGCCACGCCCACCGCCGAGTCGGCCACGCCCACCGCCGATCCCGGCCCTGAGTCGCTCTCAGCAGAGCAAATGGCACCGTGGGCAGACACGCCTTGGGCCGCGGAGATCGCTCCCTTGTTCGAGGAGCTGGAAGGGACCGAAGGGCAACCAATCGATCCGGTGCCAAACAAGGCCGGCGACTGACATCGCCGGGGAGACACAGGGGAGGCCACATTGCAGAGAACCTTCGGTGCAATCGCCATTTTCGCCGGCTGGCTGTCGTTCGTCGGCGGCGCCATGGCAGGCCTATTCTCCTCTGATCTCCTCGGCCTAGCTCACAACGAGGGCATTGCGCCGCCACTGGCCGTGCACGGTATCTCGGCGGCAGTGATCATCTGGTTGTTCATCTTTGCCGCGTTCTTGGCGAGCTTTCCGTTGGCGTACGCGATTTTCGCCCAGGATCCGCGCCGCAGGCTTCGAGTCATCGCCGTTGCGATGACGATCTGCGGCCTGGGCCTCGCCATCGACCCGTTGGGGCGCTCCTTCGGGCTCCCGCTGGTGGCCGGGGCCGTGTGCCTCGTGATCGGCGGGGAGCTTGTCTACAGAGAAACCGCGGCATCGGACACGCCAGCCGTCGCAAGCGAGGCATACGCGGAGTCCCACACCGAGGTACCAATAACGACCGAGGCATACGCGGAGTCCCACACCGGTGCGCCAATGACGACCGAGGCATTCGAGTCGCCGACCGCCGTCTCGGTCGAAACGGCCCCGAAAGCCCGGCCCCGCGCGGTCGCCAAGCGAGGTCGCCAGGCTAGCCCCAAGACGATCTGCCCCTGGTGCTCGGCCGACGTGCCGGCCGATGCGCAGACCTGTCCGGCGTGCCTCGCCACGCTGAAGGAAGCCGACGTAGTCTCCCTCTCAATTCCCGGGGTCACGGAAGTCCAGCCGACTCTACGCAAGTACCTGGAGGACTCCCGGGCCGGCAAGAAGAAGGTCGGCGTACTTCAGACAGTCTTCGGCAAGTCCGACTCGAGTGCGCCTGTAAGCAACATTGCGCCCAGCGACGAATCGGCCCTGCGCCCGCCGAGCGCGGAAATCAAGCTCGAGATGGCGAGACTGGACCTGGAGATCCTCGAGCGTCAGGCCGGGCTGCCCGAAACGCCGGGTGAGCCTGAGCCCACGGCACCGCCCGCCCAGTAGCGGATCGCGCATCGCGCAACCTCGCCCGGGCACAGGTCGACCGCCACCGATATCCTGATCGGCAGATGTCAGACACCATACCCCGCCTTCCCGCGCCCGGCCCCTCGTTCTTGAAAGAGATCGAATTGCGGCCCGGAAGTTCCCGCTTGGTCGGCATGTCGCAGCCCCAGACCATCGCCGACGGCTGGTGGGTGACCCTCATGTGGTGCGAGGAGGCCGGCGCCTTGCTCACCTTCAACGACCTTGCGCCGGATTACGGGACGCCACCGGGCTCGCCCCTGATCCGGCTCGGGCCCGGGCTTTCGGGCTCGCTTTCCGGCCTGATCCTCGAAGAGGGTGGCCGCCAGCAACTGCGCGTCAGGCTTGGTCAGGCACCCGAAGACGAGAACGCGCCCTGGGACGCGCCTCTGGCGGTCCTCGCCGGCTTCCGCTTCGAACCGGCGAGGCAACTCGCCATGCGCGAGTCGGAACTGGCCGCAACTGTCTTGCGCGGATTCCGCGACGCGGTATTGCGGCTCTCCTACTGAGGTCGCCGCCCCGCCCGCCCGTATTCGATCGGCTCTCTGCGACTAAACTCGACGGATGCGCAACGTCTTTGACGACTTCATGGAGGAGTTGAACCGGCGACAGGCCGACAAGACAGTCGGCGGCAGGAAGCCGAGCGGCAGATCGGACGATGAGGCCGGGAGCGGCTCAGCCACCGAGGGATCACTGGAGGACGCAACAATGCGGTCAGGCGGACCCGACGACGCGGACGACACACAGGATCAAGACGACAACCGTCCGGAATCGCCCTTTGGCGGCAGCATATTCAGGGGCGGATCCCGTCGCTCCTTCGGCGGTGGTGCCGGCGGCTTCGGCGGTTCCGGGATGCCGGAGCTGCAGATCGGACGGGGCTGGAAGATCCTGGGCGGCATCGCCCTGGTCTTGTTCCTGCTGCTCAGCGTCTTCGGCCTCAGCGTGGGAATGGCGACCGACGCAATCTGGTTCCAGAGCATCGGCTTCGGAAACGTCTTCTGGACCCGGCTGGACAGTCAGGTCCTGTTCTTCGGCCTCGGCATGGGGATCGCCTTTGCGGTCCTGTGGATCAACCTCTGGATAGCCGGCAAGACCATTCCAAAGGGCCAGCTAAGGCAGTTCTCACTGGACGATTTCCTGGACAAGTTCAACATTGAGCGCTATCTCGGCGGCGACCTCATCGAGAAGCGGCCCATCACCGTCTCCCGGCCAAAGGGCCCCAGGAGTGGCGCCACCGTCGACATGCCGGACATCAGCCGGCCTGTGTTCTGGGTGCTTCTTGCAGCGGGGCTGATCCTGGCCCTGGGCCTCGGCGGCCTGGCCGTGAGTGGCTGGGATACGATCCAGCTCTACCTGCACCGCGTCCCGTTCGGCCAGAACGACCTCACCTTCGGCAAGGACATCAGCTTCTTCCTGTTTGAGCTGCCGTTCTACCGGCTGATCCAGTCGTATGCGAACACGCTGCTGCTCATGACGCTGGTAGCCGTTGGTATCCGCTACATCATTGCCGTCGCCTCCGGCGCTTCAATGCCGACTTCTGCCCGAATCCACATCGGCGCACTTGCTGCCCTCTACCTGTGGTCCGCAGCCATCGGCTACCAGCTGGACCGCTACGAACTCGTCAACAGCACCACGAGCGGCATCTTTCAGGGCGCCAGCTACACAGACGTCAACGCGCGGATGCTGGCCATGAATGTCATGACCGCCCTCACTGCCTTCGTCGGATGTTTCATCCTGGCTTTCACGGTGACGCGATGGAAGGCGCCGGTCGTGCTGACTCTGCTCTTCTGGGCCGCCTCATTCCTGATCCTGGAGGTCGGCTACCCACAGGTGATTCAGCGCATCTCTGTCGAGCCGAACCAGCAGGCCCAGGAGTCGCCCTACATCGACGCCAATATCAAGATGACGCGGCTCGCCTTCAACCTGACCAAGTGGTCGGCGACAACCAAGGCCACGCCGCAACCGACCGTGACACCGGCAAACGTGGCCGCCGAACCGGCAACGATCCAGAACGTCCGGCTCTGGGACTACCGCCCCCTCAAGGACACGCTGGCCGGCGTTCAGGAGATCCGCCAGTACTACACCTTCCCGGACGTGGACACGGACCGCTACTACTTCACGGACGCTGCCAGCTGCTCCCCGAACCCGGCGCCGTGCGTGCGGCAGGTGATGCTTTCCGGCCGTGAACTCGACGAATCGCAGCTGGCCCAACTGACCAAGGGAGACCAGAGCTGGGTCAACCAGCACATCACCTATACCCATGGCTACGGCCTGGTCATGGTGCCTGTGAACGAGGTTCAGTCGGGCAGCGGGCAGCCCACACTGTTCATCAAGGACTTCCCGCCGGTTTCCACAAAGGGCGTACCGGATGTGACGCGCCCGCAGATCTACTTCGGCACCAAGTCCAGCGGCTATGTCATCGTCGACGCCACGAGTCCGGAATTCGACTACCCGCCATCTTCGTGCAAGGGCTGCGACCAGTACGTCTCTTGGTCCGGCACCTCCGGAATCAAGCTGGATACCCCGCTGTCCAAACTGCTGTTTGCGGCCAAATTCGGCGACCTGAACATGCTCATCAGCAGCCAGATCACCGGCAGCAGCCAGCTTTTGTACAACCGCTCGATTCGAGATCGAGTGAGCGAGGTCGCTCCGTTCCTGCGCCTGGACAAGGACCCGTACATGGTTCTCAGAGCGGACGGGACCCTGGCCTACGTTCAGGACGCCTTCACGACGAGCGCATCATTCCCCGGCGCCAATTCATACAACCCCGGCAGCGACGCCTCCGCGAATGGGCTCGCGGGCGACTCGTTCAATTACATCCGCAACAGCGTCAAAGTCGTAATGGACGCCTATAGCGGCGACATGACGTTCTATGTCACGGATCAGAACGACCCGATCATCAAGGCCTGGGAGGGAGTCTTCCCGGGACTCTTCAAGCAGCTTTCGGAGATGCCCGTCGACCTCAGGGGCGACGCGGCGAGCGGCAACCCGGGTCACCTGCGCTACCCGGAGGATCTCCTCAACGCCCAGACGGCCCAGTTCACCAAGTACCACGTGACCGATCCGAGCGTGTTCTACCAGAACAACGACGTCTGGGATCTCCCGCCGAGTGCGGACTCCGGTGGCAACGGCGCCCCCACTCAGCTGGGCCTCGAGGCCTACTACGTCCAGATGCGAATCCCCGGCGAGGCAAATCCGGAGTTCGTCCTTCTGCAGCCGATGGTCCCGCAGGGCCGCCAGAACATGATCTCCTGGGTTGCGGCCCACAACGACCCCGGTGCGTACGGAGACGTGAGCGTCTTCGACTACCCGAGCAACTCGAATGTCTTCGGGCCGCAACAGATAGAGGCGCTGATCTCCCAGAACGGGGATATCAGCAAGCAGATCTCCCTGTGGAATACCAACGGCAGCAAGGTGATCATGGGCAACTTGCTCGTGATACCGCTGCAAGACTCGATCCTGTACATCGAACCGGTGTACCTCCAGGCTTCAAGCAACCCCCTGCCCATCCTCCAGAAAGTCATCATCGGGACACCCTCGCAGGTTGTTTGGGGAGACACGCTCCAGGACGCCCTGGACCAGATCTACGCCGGTAAGGGCAGCACTGGAACAGGAGGGACGACAACCCCCGCGCCAGCCGCCTCGGGGTCGCCGGGGATAACGGCGTCTCCCAGCACGACAGCAACCAGCCCGCCGACGGCAACTCCAACCGCAGCCGGGTCGCCGTCCGCCCTCCCCAGCGTCTCGCTGACGGGTAATGCCCAGCAACTCGTCGCCGAAGCCAATGCCCATTTCCTGGCCGCGCAAGAAGCCGCCCGAAACGGCGACTGGGCGACGTACGGCAAGGAGACGGCGATAGTCCAGCAGATCCTGGCGCAGCTAGAGAAAGTAGTGGGGACGCCCGCCCCGTCGGGTCCGTAGCCGCGTGGCAGTAGTGGCGCAGCAATCGACACAGGTACAGCGCACCGATCCAGCCCGAACCGGCTGGATCGGGCGCACGCGCCGGGCAGTGGAATTCGGGGCGGATCGGGACACGATCGTCGTGGCGCTGGCAGGTTTTCTGCTGCGCGGCGGGATCATTCCGCTGGCCCTGCCGAGTGTCGTGCTGCCGTCCGTGATCGGCCTGGCCGGCGCCACGGGGGTCAGCGCCTTCGCCATCGATGGGCGCCCCACTCCCTGGTTCTACGAGATGGCGGCTATCGCTGCCGCGCTCGTGGCCGTCTGGCTGATCGTGGCGCTCCTCATCGGATCCATGATCGATATCTGGCTGATCCAAGCATCCGGCAGCGGAGAGCCTCACGCAGCGGGCGAGCCAAGACCGCTCCCGGATCCCCGGGTGCTCATCGACATGATGGGCATCAGGGCTATGTGTCTGGCCCCTCTCGCCGTGGCCATAGCCTGGGCCGGCGGCCAGATCTACACGGCCATATATAGCGAACTGACGCTCCCAACCAACCTGGCGGCGCCGCTGCCGCTTCGCGTGGTTGAGAACGCGATCGGGCCAGTCTCTATCGTGGCTCTGGTTTGGCTGGCGACAGAGGTGGTGGGGGCCGTTTCCGTGCGACGACTGGTCTTGTTCGACACCGGCATCCTGCGATCGCTCGGCGAGGGCATCGGACAACTCATCCTTCGGCCCGTCAGTTCTGCTGCAACGATTTGCCTCTCATACGGCATCAGCATCGTTGCAGCCGGTGCGGCCTTGCTGGCGACCGCGACCGCATTCAACTGGTGCCTGATCGCCGCTCGCAATCAACAGTCCATCCCCGTCACGATCGGCCTCGGGTCGTTCGGTACGACCCGCGACGTGAGGGGGCTCGTCTTTGTCGGCGCCGCCACCACCCTTGCGCTTGCCTGGATGGCGGCCCTCGGCATCTCCGGCCTGGCTTCGGCCTGGCGGAGCGCGGCCCTCACGAACGAAACCGCCGACGCCCGATACGAGTCGGAAACAAGCCGACCGGAGACAGAACTGGGACTTTCCGTTTCGCCGCAGGAGACTACGGGGGACTGAATCAATTAGCCCACCGCGGAGAACCTCGGTGGAGCACGGCCGAGCCGAATCGGCCATATGAGCGGAGGGTCACGCGTGGCTGAAACATCGCAATGCCCAACTTGCTCATCGCCGGTGACGCCGGGCCAGCCTTGCGCAACGTGCGGAGTCGCCCTTACCGTCACAACCGGTCCGGCCGACGCCGTCGGCGCGGATGATCCACGACTGGCGGCCTTGGGCCTCGAAGCGAGCCCGCCGCCGGCCGCCGAGGCCGCTCCTTCGGCCGCGCCCGGCCCAATCGCAAGCGCTGCCGCATGGCCCGCGCCGGTAGCCAGCCCGTTCGACGCCCCTGCAGCGCATCAATTTGCGGCCGCGCCCGCCGGTCCAAGCGCGCCGACCGCGGCAACCACCGACGCGCCGATACCGCCGCCGGCAGAACCGGAAGCCACTGAGGCACGGCACACGCTTCAGCCGTCCAGCGCCAGCTCCGGAACCCATGCCTCCGGCCCGAGCATGAGCGTCTCCGTGGGTGCAGTGCCCGTGTCGTCGATGAACCTTCAGCAGCAGCCGCCCCAGCAGCCGCTCCAGCCGCCGCTCCAGCCGCCGGCCGCGGTGTGGCCGCCTGCACCCTCCTGGCCGCCTGCACCCTCCTGGCCGCCTGCACCGGCCCACTCGCCGGCCCCGGCTCAGAGACCGGCTGCCCCGTGGCCGCCCCAGACATCCCTGCATGTGGCCGCCGAAACTCCGGCCCTGCAATCCGCCCCCAGAGAACCGTTCTTGCCGGCCTCACGCCCTGCAGATCCGACACCCTCCCCGGCGCCGGCCTTCGTCGCGCCGGCCTTCGAACGGCCGGCTCGCAAGGAGTCCATTCAAGAGCTCGTCGCCTTCGGGCTGGCGATGGCCGGGGCAGGGATCGGGATCGCCAGCCTCTTCCTGCCGTGGGCCAACGAGCAGGGCATCGGCATCGGGAACTACTCGATCGGAGCGCCGCCGCCGAATCAATGGGGCTGGGGCATGCCGTCGGCGGCGCCGTTCTTCCTGCTCAGCCTGCTGGTTCTGGGTGCCGCTTCGGGTAGCGATCTTTCGCAAGCAAAGATTCCTCACCTGGCCGCCCCGATCCGCCAGGTCACGGACGTTGTCCTGCCGATGATTCTGGGAGGCATCTACCTGGGCGTCTTCCTTCTCTACCTGACCCTGCCGGGAGGGCACGCATACGGCTCCGGAACGGTTGTCTTGTTCGTGGCCGGCTGCTTGCTCATCGCCGGCGCAGTCACGGCCCTCTTCTTCCCTGCCAAACCGGACGATGCCGACTCGGCTACCGCCGGCAAGGTCTGAGGAGAGGGCGAAACCGGTTCGACCGTCACCGCCGACCTCCGGGCATCGTCACAGCCGGGAACTCTCAACCGGCCGCCAAATGCACCCTGATACACTGCCAAACGCCCCCAATTCGACCCCTTCGAGAAAGAAACAGGACTGATGCCAACAGATCTAACCGGACAGCTGGGCGGCGTCTTCGACTCGTTCTTCGGGAACGGGATCGTCCAGCTGCTGATGTACTCCATCGTCCTGTACCTGTTCATCGTCTGGCTGGCCGCCACCTACTGGGCCTTCCGCGACATGCACGACCGGACCGAAAACCCGGCCCTGCCGTACGCCGCCGCCGGACTCGTCCTGATCGCGACGCCCTTCCTGTTCATCCTCGGCGTCATCGTCTACCGCGTCGTCAGGCCGGCGGAGCGCCTGGGCGAGGTTTACGAACGGAACCTGGCCGAGGAAGCGCTTCTCGCCGAGGTTGAGGCGGTCAAGACCTGCCGCGGCTGCGACAAACGTGTTGATGAGGAATGGATCATCTGCCCGTGGTGCCGGACACGACTCAACCGCGTCTGCCCCAACTGCGAGCGACTGGTCGGGCTCGACTGGACCCTCTGCGCCTGGTGTGGCAAGGATTTTGAGCGCGTGGGCACGGCCGAGAGACCGGCCGCGGAGCCGGTATCCGGCTCATCGACGCCGAGCGGTGTCGAGCAGGCCCTCCCGCCCCGCCCATCTAGCGGTACGATCACCAACCGCAAGCCCGCCGTTGGCGGCTGAGGCGACACACCTCGGAGGCCCCACCGCGCCTCATGTCCGACGACAGGCAGGAAACAACCCCAGACGGCTCGCGACCGGCGCTTGATCCCGGCGTGCCCGCGTGGCAAGCTCCTGCCGCCCGGCCGCAGCAGCCGGTTTGGCCGCAGCAACCGGTTTGGCCGCAGCAACAGCCCGCCTTCGGAGCCCCCTGGTCCAGCTACCAGCCGGCCTGGAATGGCCCGCAGATGCCGGCGTATTGGCCCCCGGCCTGGCCCCAGGCGACGCAGCCGGATCCCGCCGCCTGGCCCATCGGCCAGGTTCCCTGGGGATACACCAGACCACCCGCAGTGGAACCGATTCTGGAGTCGCCTGGCCATTTCCATCCGTGGGTTCCGCGGCGTCCGATGTTCTCCTTCAAGGCCCAGGCATCGCCGCGCCTCTATGCCATCGGCATGCTCCTGGGCCTGCCGGCGATCGTGGCCTTGCTGGGCTACATGGTGGCCGCAACCACGGGCTTCAAGCTCACCGCGCTCGGCGTGCCGGCCTGGGTCGTCATAGAGATCGTCTGCGTCATCGGGTCTTTCGGACTGGTTTCGAGAGCCGTTGCTCAAGGTCGCCAGCGCCGGATCGACGGCTGGCAGGATTACGCCGGACCCTCGCCGCTGCTGACGATGGGGGCGCTTCTGGCGACGGTCACCGCGCTCCAGATTCCGCTGGAAATGGGGCTGAAGTCCCTGCATGTGGACCTCCAGTCGGCTGGAGCGACACTGGCAATCACGCTGACCTACCTCGCGGCCTACGTCGGCCTCGTCTACTTCCTGGCGGTTCGACCGCGCGCCCTGAGCTGGCGCGACATCGTCCGCCCGGCACGGATCGCGCCGAGTTCCGACGACTGGGGCAGTTCGGAGCCGCAGATCGAGGGACCACGCAGAATCGTCGTCCGGACCAGGGCGGCGGGCGCGCGATTGGGCGGCAGTCGCATCGGGCATTTGCTCGTCCCGGTAGCGCTGGTTGTGCCTCTGATGCTTGTGTCGAACCTGGTGGGAATGGGCATGCTGCTGGTGCTCGGCCTGAAGGCATCGGACATCAGCCCGGACTCGGTCACTCCGGTAGACGCGATTTCCCGGCTGGTGCTGTTGATCGCCGTTGCAGGCGTGGTGCCCGTGGGCGAGGAGCTCTTCTTCCGCGGGTTCGCCACCAACGCCTGGTCGAGATCCATGGGCCGCAATTCGGCGATCCTCCGAGCCTCGCTCTTCTTCGCCTTCGTGCATGTCATGAACACACCCAGCTCGGACATAGGGCTTTCCTGGCGCGTGGCGCTCTTTAACTTCGGGGCACGCGTCCCGGTCGCATTCGCCCTGACTTGGCTCTACATGCGCCGGCGCTCGATTTTCGCCTCCGGCACGCTGCACGCGGGCTACAACGGCCTGATCACGCTGATCGGCTTCATAGCCGCGACGTGAGGGCCGCCGGGCCGCCGGAGTCCAGTTGAGCGACCGATAAGCGGCAGTTGGGCGGCAGTTTAGAGGCGCCGCGTAGTCTGGCCTTGTTCTCGAAACCGGACGGCGGGAGGAATCGGCGGGCTTCCGTTGTTCGGTTTCGAGAACGACCATGCCAAACACACGTCACGTAGAAGGAGTCGACCGTGGGATCGCCAGGCGGACGCGCCGGCCGAAGAACGGCCGAACGCCTGTCCGGAGCGATGAGACTTCTGCCCGAGACCGAGCGGCCGAGGGAACGGATGGCCCTCTACGGCCCCGGCGCATTGAGCGCAATCGAGCTGATCGGCGTCCTGTGGGGCTCCGGAACTCACGGCCATACCGCCGTGGACGCGGCGGCCGTGGCGATGCAGCAGCATGAAGGCCTCGTTGGGCTGGCCCGGGCCACGGACGTGGAGTTGGAGACAGTTCCGGGAGTTGGGCCGGTACGTGCCGCCCAGCTCAGCGCGGCCTTCGAACTAGGGCGACGCCTCGTGGCGGATTGGCCTCAGGGACGCTGGACCGTGCGAGCTCCGCGCGATGTCGGGGACCGGCTCGTACCCCAGATGGGATTCCTGGAGCGGGAGGAGCTGCGGGTCGTCTTGCTGAACACGCGCAATGTGGTACTTCGGCAGGTGACCATCTACCAGGGCAACGTCTCGTCCAGCCTGGTTCGGATCGGCGAGCTGTTCAGGGATGCCGTTCGGCTCAACGCGACAGGTGTGATCCTGGTCCACAATCATCCTTCCGGGGATCCAACACCCAGCCCGGATGACCTTCGTCTGACCGCCGAGACCCTGGCCGCCGGCCGATTGCTGGACATTCAGTTGCTGGACCACCTGATCGTCGCCGGGGACGGGTTCGTGTCGCTCCGTGATCGGGGTGTTGCTTTCGACAGGAATACGTAACCGTCGCAGCGCGCCACCCCTCGCGCAGGAACGGTAGACTGCCCCAACCCACCGGGGGTCTCGACCGCGAGAAGAGCCCGGAATGATCGGGCGCGTATACTGCTTGCACTTTCGAGGATCGAGGCGGGTTGAGATGACGTCCCGCAAAATGGATTGCGGCTCCCGCCACAGTCCGCGGCTAATCAGCCACTCGATCACCCGGGTCCTCAGGTTGGCCAACGTTTTCCCACCCTCGGGGAGGCCAGCACCACGACAAGAAGGAACAGCCTCGAATTATGTTCGGACTGAGCACCTTGCTCGGCCTCTTCTCGCGAGACGTGGGAATTGACCTGGGCACAGCCAACACTCTCGTTTGGGTCCGCGACCGCGGCATCGTCATCAGCGAGCCGAGTGTCGTCGCCTTGGAAGCCAAGACCAAGAAGGTCCTAGCCGTAGGCGCCGAGGCCAAGCGAATGGTCGGCCGAACCCCGGCCAGCATCATCGCCGTCCGCCCGCTCCGCGACGGAGTCATCAGCGACTTCGACGTGACGCAGCAGATGATTGCCTACTTCGTGCGCAAAGTTCATGACCGCATAGGTATGGTCCCGCGGCCGCGAATGCTCCTCGGCATTCCTTCGGGCGTCACCGAAGTCGAGAAGCGCGCCGTCCGCGACGCGGCCATGAACGCCGGCGCCCGTTGGGCCGGCCTGATCGAAGAGCCGATGGCTGCCGCAATCGGCGCCGGTCTGCCCATAAACGAGCCCACCGGGTCAATGATCGTGGACATCGGCGGCGGCACCACGGAAGTGGCCGTCATCAGCCTCGGCGGTATCGTCGTCTCGCGTAGCATCCGCATCGGCGGCGACGAGATGGACGCGGACATCGTTGCCTACGCTCGTCGCGAATACAACCTGTTCCTCGGCGAGCGGACCGCAGAAGACATCAAGATCGCCATCGGATCGGCAACGGCGGGCGAGTGGGACAACCAGCGCGTAACCCTGCGTGGCCGCGACTTGCTCACCGGCCTGCCCCGCAGCGTGGAAGTAGGCGGGGAGCAGATCCGCGAGGCGCTGGATCCGTCGATCAGTCTGATCGTGGACACGGTCAAAGACACCCTCGAGGAGACTCCGCCGGAACTCGTCGCGGACATCATGGACCAGGGCATCGTCCTCGCCGGTGGCGGCGCCCTGATGATGGGCTTGGACAAGCGCATCGCCGAAGCCACTCAGATGGCAGTCCATATCGCCAACGACCCGCTCACTTGCGTGGTTCGCGGCTGCGGCGTGGTACTCGAGGAACTTGACCTGATGGAAGAAGTGCTGGTGGCGGACACCTACGCCCGCCCGGCGCGCTGACCCTGGTTAGGGCCTGGAAGGCCGCATGAACGCAGTTACTGCCACCCGGCGGACCATCCGTCGGGAATGGACCGCTTTTGGCGCACTCCTGATTCTCAGCGTAGGCCTGATGGGCATTTCGGACACGCAGACCGCCCACGACCTCCAGTCGGTGGCAACCACGATCGCCAACCCGATCGAGACGGTTATCAACAACGTCGCCGACACGGTTGGTTCCTATTGGTCGGCGCTGACCCAAATCGATCGCCTGCGCACCCAGAACGAGCAGCTCAAACAGCAGAACCTGACTCTCCAGGAACAACTGGACCGGATGGGCGGTATTTCCAGGCTGAACGACGACTGGACCAAGATCACGACCGCCGCAGCCGGCCTTCCCTATCAGACGGCTCCCGTCCGAGTCATCGTCCGGGATACGGCCACGGTTCAGAAGAAATCCCTGATCATCAACAAGGGCAGCAATGACGGCCTGACTCCCGGCGAAGTGGTCATCGATGCCGGTGGCGCGCTGGTCGGCCGAATCTCGGCTACCACTGCCTCGATGTCGACGATTCTGCTCATCAGCGACCCCTCTTCCGTCGTGATTGGCAAAGAAGCCAAGAGCAATGCCACCGGCACGATTCGCGGCTCAATCAGCGGCGATCTCCAAATGTCCTACGTGGACGTCGCCGCCGTTCTCACCAAGGACGAGCCGATCGTGACGGCAGGGGAAGCACTTCCGGGCACAAATGACGTCTCGCCGTTCCCGCCCGGCCTTCTGATCGGGCGGATCAAGAGCGTCTCAGCGGACAGAAACGCCGTGGTTCAGAGTGCGGTCATCACACCCTCGGCTCACCTCACCGATGCCACATTCCTACTCGTGATCACGGACTACAAGGGCGGTTTCGGGGCGTTGCCGTCCGGCTGCGTCGGCAACCCGACTCCGTCTGGAAGCCCGAGCGCCACACCGGCCTCCGGAGGCTCCGCCAAACCGAGCGGTTCGACCGGCACCGGAGGCTGCCCCCCTGGTTCGGGGTCCGCGCAGCCGACGGTGGCTCCGTCCGGTCAGCCGTCCGGCAATCCGTCCGCGCAACCGTCCGCCGCGCCAACTCCAACGCCATACTAGTGAGGTTGCTCCGGGCTACCCAAGCCAGCGGTCGCACCAAACCTGCTACTCTCACGCCCTCGATGCCCATGGAGCCAGAGTGAAAGGTCTAATTCTGGCGGGAGGCACGGCTACTCGCCTCTTCCCGCTCACCATCGTCACCAACAAGCATCTCCTGCCGATCTACGACCGGCCGATGATCTACTACCCCATTGCGACCCTTGCGGGCATGGGCATTCGTGAGGTCATGGTCATCGTGGGCGGCAAGAGCGTCGGCGATGTCGTCCAGCTGCTAGCGGACGGCGAGCACTTCGGGCTCAACCTGACATACCGCTATCAGCACGGCGCGATGGGAATCGCCCATGCCGTCGGCCTGGCTCGGGATTTTGTCGGCGATGACTCGTTCTGCTGCGTCCTCGGAGATAACGTGCTGCTCGGCCCGTCCATGGCGGATATGGCCCGGGAATTCGAGGAAGGGCCCTACGGCGCCGGAACTCTCCTGTACGAAGTCTCGGATCCAGAGCGATTCGGTGTGGCCGAGTTCGATGCCGACGGCAACGTCGTCGCCTTCGAGGAGAAGCCAGCCAAGCCCAAGAGCAACCTGATCCCGATCGGTGTCTATTTCCTGCGCCCGGACGCCTTCGACGTGGTGAACACCCTTGTCCCGTCCGGCCGTGGCGAACTGGAGATCACAGATCTACTTAACCACTACCTGCCCGGCAACCTCTACGCCCCCAAGTTCGAGGGCCTCTGGACGGACGCCGGCACAGTGACTTCACTAATTCGAGCCGCCGAGTTGGCCGAGCAGGAGTCCCGCTCCGGCCGTCTGCTCGCCCCACCCCTGAGGCCTACTTCTTGAGCGCAGACAGCAACCCCAAGTTCCGCCGACTGCTCGTCACCGGCGGTGCCGGCTTCATCGGCTCCTGCTTCGTTCGCGACGTGCTTGCTCGCCGTGACGGCACGGAAATCATCGTCCTGGACAAGCTGACCTACGCGGGCAACCCCCAGAACCTGGCCCCGGTCGAGGCAGACGAGGAACAAGCCGCCCGCTACCGCCTGGTCCAGGGAGATATTGCGGATGCCGCAGTCGTCGGGCCGTTGGTGGCCCAGGTCGATGCGGTCGTAAACTTCGCCGCAGAGTCGCACGTGGACCGCTCCATCCTGGACCCGGAGGCATTCCTGCGGACGGACGTGATGGGTGTTCATATCCTGCTGGAAGCCTGCCGAGTGGAGAAGGAACGTGCCGCCAAGGGCGAGCGCGAGACTGCGCCCAGGTTCCTCCAGGTTTCCACGGACGAGGTCTACGGCTCGGTCGAAACCGGCGCCAGCGAAGAGGGCGATCGCATCGAGCCCCGTTCGCCGTATTCGGCCGCCAAGGCCGGCGGAGAGCTGCTCGTCCGCTCCTACTTCGTCACCTACAAGATGGACGTGGTGATAACCCGCGGCTCCAACACATACGGCCCGTACCACCACCCGGAAAAGCTGATCCCACTCTTCATCACCAACGCCATCGACGATCAGCAGCTGCCGCTCTACGGCGACGGCTTGCAACGCCGCGACTGGCTCTATGTTGCAGATCACGCCGGGGCCATTGCCTTCGTGCTGGAGAACGGCGTCGCCGGCGAAACCTACAACGTCTCCGGAGACAACGAGCGCACCAATCGCCAGGTCGTCGCCGCGCTGCTGGAAGACCTGGGCAAGCCCTGGTCGCTGGTCCGCCAGGTCGAGGACCGGGCCGGCCACGACCGCCGCTACGCCATGGACAGCTCCAAGCTGACCGCCCTGGGCTACGTCAGTAAGATGCCTTTCGAGCAGGGCCTGGCGGAGACGATCGACTGGTACAGAACGCACGAGGACTGGTGGCGCAGCATCAAGTCCGGCGACTGGAACGACTACTACAAGCGCCAGTACGGCGAACGCCTGGCAACCTCACGCGAGGCCGGCGAGTGATCTCGGTCCGAAAATGCGAGTAGCCGTCACCGGAGCCGGGGGCCGGCTCGGTAGCGCGCTCGTCCGGGGTCTAACGCAGTCCGGATTTGTCCGCCAGGTTCTGCCGTGGGATCTACCGGAACACAATCTGGACGACCCCACCTCTGCCCAGCGGCTGATGTCCAAGTACCGCCCGGACGTCGTGATCCACACCGCGGCATGGACGGACGTCAACGGCTGCGCCGAGCAGCCGCTCGTCGCCATGAGACGCAATGGCACTGCTTCCGGCGACATGGCCGAGGCCTGCGTGACTTCCGGGGCCGCACTCGTCCTAGTCTCCACCAACGAGGTCTTCGACGGCCTCCGGACGGACGGACGGCCGTATCGCCCGACCGACTCAACCCACCCCAACAACCCATACGGCGCCGCGAAGCTGGCCGGCGAGAACGCCGCCCGAGCCGCCTACTGGGCGACCGGCGCCGAGTTCGCCTCGGCCGTGTTGCAGCCGACTGCCAACCGCGACTCCACCGTCCCGGCGCTGGCGATTGTCCGAACGGCCTGGCTCTTCGGTCTGCCCGGTTCCGACTTCCCCCAGAAGGTCCTCGCGGCCGCCCGCCAGGCCCAAGCCAACGGAACGACGATGAAGCTCGTCTCGGACGAAATCGGCTGCCCCACATACGCCTCGGACCTGTCGGCCGCCATCATTCAGCTCGTCCGCGAGTCGGGCCGGGTCGGCGGGCGCGGCCTCGGCGGCATCCATCACGTGGTCAACTCCGGCCACGCATCCAGAGCGGAGTGGGCCCGCGAGGTCTTCCGCCTGGCCGGGATCAACGTGCCCACGGAAGACGTGCCGCTCAGCACGTGGCCCCGCCCGTCGACGCCGCCCAGCTGGGGCGTGCTGGAGCCGACGCCACTCCCCGACGGGCCGCTGCGCGACTGGCGCGATGCCGTTGGCGAGTACTTCGCCCTGCTCCCGCCGGCCGAGTAGGCTGGCCGCGACACGGCGCAACCAGTCGCGCGCTGAGCCAAAGATAGGGACAAGGTTCCTTCACACGGCGCATACGGCCGGCCTCCTTGCCTATGATGTTCCCTCCTTGGCCCCCAACCAGGCAGGCCTCTTCCGCACAAGAGCGCACAGCAACCCGCCCAAAGGGACCACCCCCACCTGGGACCAAGGCGCGATTGCCTGGGGCGGCGCTCATAGACACGCTAGCCGCACATACCGACCATCAGCCTTAATAGGCCGCGCCACACAGGCGCATCGGCGGAGCTCCTGCTCCCGCGTCTCGCCAAACGCCACATGGAGTACGCCATGCGAAAGCTCATCTCAGCCATCGCGGTCGGCCTGTTCATAACGGGCTCGGTCACGATCGCCTCTCCGCAGAGCGCCGTCGCAACCTCGTATCAATCGAAGGTCGTCATCGTCGTCGGCGCCACTCAGAACGCGACCTCCAGCTATCGAGCAGATGCGGACGCGGCTGCGGCGGTTTTCGCCAAGTACACCACCAACATCACCAAGATCTACTCGCCGAACGCCACATGGGCGGCGGTTTCGGCGGCCGCTAGAGGGGCCAACATCCTGGTCTATATGGGCCACGGCAGCGGCTTCCCGAACCCATACAACCAGAACTTGATGCCCTGGGGCGACAACGGCATGGGCCTCAACACCCCCACCGGCGGCAGCGACAACGTCACCCAGTACTACGGTGAGAACTACATGGCCCAGTTGGCGCTGGCGCCGAACGCCGTGGTCATTCTCAACCACCTCTGCTTTGCCTCCGGCAACAACGAAACCGGCCTTGGCCTTCCATCGATTGCCACCGCAAAGACCCACGTTGACGGCTACGCCTCCGGCTTCATTCGCGGCGGCGCCACGGCAGTCATCGCCGACGGAGTTCACGGCATCGGGCCGTACATCGACGGGCTGTTCACCGCCCACACCACCATCGACGCACTTTGGAAGTCGTCGGCGGTGGGCTATCACGGCAACCTGATCGCCTATCCGAGCAGCCAGAACCTCGGCTACACGTCTCAGATGGATCCGGATCCAGCCCATCCCCAGAGCGACGGCGACTACTACTACCGCTCGATGGTCTCCATACCGGCACTCAAGACGGATGACGCCATCTCGGGTCAGGTCCCGATGTATGTCAGCCAGTCGGGCACCTACCATCCGCTCGACACGGCCAGGGTCGTAGACACGCGCGGCTTTGGCATCGGCCCAACGGGCGCCCTGAGTTCCGACAGCAAGTACACATTTGCGATTGCGGGCAAGGGCAACGTCCCGAGCGGAGCAATAGCCATCACAGGCAATCTGACAATCACATCTCAGACGGCACTCGGCTGGGTCTTCATGGGGCCCAACATCTGGGGCGCACCGTCGTCGTCGACGATCAATTTCCCCGTCAGCGACGATCGCGCCAACGGCATCACGGTCGCCCTCTCTCCCGCGGGCACAATTGATGCCTGGTACCACGGCAGCGTTGCGGGAGCCACGATCAACATCATCATCGACGTCACCGGCTACTACCTGGCCGGCACCGGCGGCGACGGCTACGTTCCTTACAGTCCCAAGCGCTTTGTCGACACACGCATCGGGACAGGCCTCTCGGGCAAGTTTGTGTCCGGCCAACCCAAAAAGATCCAGATCGCCGGCGTTTCGGGTTTGCCGGCTTCCGGAATCGACGCCATCGTCGGAAACGTGACAGTCGTGTCGCCCTCCATGCGAGGCCACATGTATCTCGGGCCCACAGCCGACAGCAATCCCAGCAGTTCCACCATCAACTTCCCGGCCGGCGACAACCGGGCGAACAACTTCATCGTCAAGGTGGCTCCCGACGGCACGATCGGAGCCGTCTACGTGGGAAGCGGCAACGTGGGAAATGCCGATGTTGTCGTCGATATCTCCGGCTACTACACGGCCGGCAGCGGGGCTCAGTTCCATACCCTGGACCCGAAGCGCATCATGGACACGAGGATCCCGCTCGGAGTTGCCGGTCCCATCCCTGCCGCTTCCGCGAAACCGCTGACGGTTTGGGGCACCGGAGGAGTCCCGAGTGGCGCAGTAGCGATCACAGCCAACTTGACTGTGACGCAGCAGCAGTACGGGGGCGTCGCTTCGGTCGGACCGGTGATCGACCTCTCATCGCCCTTCTCCAACCTGAACTTCCCTGCCGGAGACAATCGGGCCAACGGGGTCTGCGTGCCACTCACGAGCGACGGCAAAGTGTCGTTCGTTCTCGGGCCATCCACCGGCGCAGCCCATCTTCTCCTTGACGTGAACGGCTACTTCCAGTAGCTGGAACGGCTCCGAAAATCAGTTGAAATGCAGGTGGCGTGCCTGTTGCCCGACGCTGCTGGAACACACCACACGTCACCCGGGTCTACCATGACACTGAGGGCGATCTCATGAACTGGGGGCGTCCACCGGGAAAGGCAGTCGGATTGGCAGCGACCGATGAACGGTCGTGCTCGGTCTTGAGGCGCCGGCCGAGTAGAACGGCGATCCGACCGAGCCGGCGATAATGGGAGGTCCGCATGCGAGTCGTAGCGACGCTTTTTCGGCCCAGCGGCCGGGACTTGAGGCAGCGCAAACTGGCAGCGGCACTCGGAGCGGCCCTATTGCTGGGTCTCACAAGTTCCGGGGGGCCGACGACGGCCCAATCGACCGCCGCGATCACCGCCCAGGACGCGCCTTCGATTCAGTCCCAAGAAGCGATGAAGCACGCGTCGGACGCGAACAACTTCGCTCCGGGCGGCGCCGTGACAATTCCGTACACTCCGCGGCGCGGCGACCCGACCGTCATCGATGGTTCGGCGCCGGTAGCCCTGCCGGCCGGTAGCGCAACAGGCGTTGCCATGGCCGCGAGCCCACAAGACAGCGTCCGGGCAGCCGGCGAGACAACCCCGCCCAGCAGCGGCTCCGACCTTCAAGCGATCGCGGCTCCGCACAGCCAGCCCCTGACCAACCTGGCCCCGGCGACCGGCAACGTCCTGCGCCGCGAGGTCTACGGATTCCTGCCGTACTGGACCCTCGGAAGCACACTCAACTACGACGTCCTATCGACGATCGCCTACTTCGGGGTAGGCATCAACACGGACGGCAGCCTGGACAAGACCTCGAACGGCTGGTCCGGCTGGACGAGCTCCTCCCTGACAAACGTCATCAACGCGGCTCACGCCAAGCATGTGCGGGTCGTTCTGACGATCGAGAGCTTCGCCTGGACCGGCGACGGTGGCGGGGCCGGCCAAACGACGCTCCTGTCCAGTCCCGCAAACAGGCTGACTGCCGTCCATCAGATCGCAGCCGCAGTGCAAGATCGCGGCGCCGACGGCGTCAATCTGGACTTCGAGCCGATCGCTTCGGGCCAATCGGCCAACTACGTCACGTTCGTCCGGCAGCTCCGCGCCCAGCTGAACAGCATCCACGCCGGCTATGAATTGACCTTCTGCGGCACCGGGCACACCGGCAACTACGACGTCGCCAGTCTCCTCGCCGACGGTGCCGCCGACAACGTCTTCATCATGGGCTACGACTTCCGCGACGGAAACTCTTCCTACGCCGCCTCGCATGACCCCCTGACCAGTCCGCGCGTCTTCGACCTGGCCGACTCGGTCAACCAGTACAAAGCCCTGGCGCCGGCCTCCAAGATCCTTCTGGGCCTGCCCTACTACGGCATCTCCTACTCGACGCCGGACACGAGCCGCTATGCCGCGAACATCAGCGGCACAACAAACGGCCAGGCAGTGTGGGTTCCTTACTACACGGCGGCCGGCCTCGCCCTGACCAACCTCAAGCAATACGACCCGATCGAGGAGTCGGCCTGGGTCTCGTACTACGGGACCTACGGCGGCGCCGCCACCTGGCGCGAGTTGTACTACAACGACGCTCAGGCGCTCGCCGCCCGGTACGACCGAATCAACTACTGGGGCCTCGGCGGAGTCGGGATCTGGGTACTGGGTTACGACGCCGGATTCCCGGAGCTGAACCAGGTCCTGGCCGACAAATTCCTCACAGACCGCAATGCTCCAAAGGCGGGCATTTTGAACATCGCTCCGAGTCAGGCCTCGGAGAGCTTCACGGTCTCCTGGACGGGCGCCGACGACTGGAACGGCGTCAAGAACTACGACCTCCAGGTCTCCACCGACGGCGGTGCATGGGCCGATTGGATCACCGGCACCACCGCCACGAGTTCCTCATACGACGGCGGCAGCGGCCACAACTACTCATTCCGCGTCAGAGCCACGGACGGCGTTGGTAACGTGGGCAATTGGGATCTGGCCAGCACCTACACCGCGACTCCCGGGTACCCCGTCAACAGCTACATCAAGGTCACTGCCGGCTCGGTCGCGGAGCGTGGTCAGCCCACGATATCGTCCGGTGCCGTCTTCACCGTCGGCAACGGGACCATATTCCAGACCATCGCTGGGCCCGTAACTGCCGATGGCATGACTTGGTATCAGGTCAACGGACCGATTACCGAGTCCAATCCCGTCACGCCAACCTTCCCCGGCTGCTGGATAGCCGTCTGGGACGGAACCACAGTCTTCGCAGCTCCCACCACTCCGCCCAACACGACGTCCGTTGCCGCCGGTATCAATAGCCTCGTGATCGGGACTCCGGGCGTGGACGCGGGCCGGACATTCTCTCCGGACGGTGACGGCGTAAAGGACACCATCTCGGTCGCCTGGACCAACCAGAAGCCGTACACCGCCATGGAGTTGGCCATATACGGGACCGACGGTAACGTAGCCGGATACGTCGCCATCGGTGACCGCGGGGCCGGGGCTCAGACGTTCGCATGGAACGGAGCCGTCGACGGCAAGTTAACCTTGCCGGACGGGCAGTACCTGGTTCAGGTTCGCGGCACCAGCAACGGCGTCATCGACTACGCGCCGTCGCAAGGCCCATTCGACAGCGCGGCCTGGGCCACCTTCGGCGCCGTCATCACCACCACCCCCAGCGGCACCTATACGCCGATAGCGCCCGTCCGGATCCTTGATACGCGAATCGGCGTTCGCCTGTCCGGTTCGTTCAAACCCGGCCAGACCCGATCCTTCGGTGTCGCCAACCAGAACGGGGTCCCAGCCGGAGCCATGGCTGTGACCGGCAACTTGACGATCACCAACGCAACCAGCGCCGGCTATCTGAGAATCGGACCAACAACCACCGGCAACTACTCGACGATCAACTTCGGGGCCGGCGACACGCGCGCCAACGGAGTGACGGTGAGCCTTGCGCCCGACGGGTCTCTGTCCGCCCTGTTCACCAGCAGTTTCCCGAGCGGAAGCGTAGCGGTCATCTTCGACCTGACCGGCTACTTTGCTCATGACCCCGCCGGAGCGACCTTCTTCCCAATCACGCCGGTGCGTCGGGTGGATACCAGAATCGGGTTGGGGGTGAGTTCCTCGCTGGCAGCCAACGCCGTAGCCACGTTCAAGGTGGGAGGCATTGGCCAAGTCCCGGCCAATGCGACCGCAGTGACCGGTAACGCCACGATCGTGGGTCAGACCGGCGTCGGATACATCACAGTCTCGCCATCGATTGGTCCGGGCGTTCCCGCCTCGTCAACTGTCAACTTCCCTGTTGGCGATATTCGGGCGAATAACATTACGGTGCCCTTGAGCGGCACAAACCTCCAGGTCGAGTATGTCTCGTCCACTGCCGGCGCTCACACGCAGTTCGTCTTCGACGTGACCGGCTACTTCGTCCCTGGCCTCTCCGGGGCAACGTATGTGCCTTTGAGCCCGGGTAGGGTCGTGGATAGCCGAACCCCTCAGGGGATTGCGGGTCCTGTCGTGGCCGGCAAGGCGTACAGTTTCACCGTTCGCGGCCAGGTGTCCATACCGCTCTCGGCAGTTGCCGTCGTTGGCAACCTGACCGTCACGGACCAGAACGCGCAAGGCTGGCTGGCGATCGGCCCGACTTCGTCGACGGCAACATCGACGCTCAACTTCCCCGTTTCCGATGTTCGAGCCAACGGGTTCGCCTGCTCGCTCGGTAGTGGCGGGACACTGACTACCACCTACGTGGCTGTTGCCGGATCGACGACACAGGTCGTGGTCGATATCGTGGGTTACTACCGCTAGGCAAACCCGACAGCGGAGATTGACGACATGAGCGAGGAAACGGCCGAGAAGGCCTCGACTCAACGCGCCGACGACAAGGCCGATCCAATCAAGGCGGATGAGCCCAAAGCCGCCCGAGCCAAGACCGCCCGGCCGAAGTCGGCCAAGTCGACTCAGCCTGCTCGGTCCAAGGCAGCCGCGGCGCTGATCCCGGAAGTCTCGTCCTCGCTGACCCCGGCGACCGACGACAGAACGGGCTTTGGTCTGGTGGAGGCTACGAACCTCACCATCAACCAGGGCGGCGCCGGTGAGGTGGTGGCCACCTCAGTCACGATCACTCAGGGCGGCGCGGGCGAGGTCGACGCGACATCCGTCGACGTCCGACAGGGCGGGATCGGGACGGCTTCGGCCGAGGACATTACGGTGTCCATGGGCGGCATCGGAATGGCCCACGCCGATGACATCGCCGTTCGTATGGGTGGCGTCGGCCTGGCGCGAGCAGAGCGCGTTTCGTCGGAAGTGAGCGCAATTTCGATGGTCGTCGGCAGGGATGTCTACGTGACCCGGAGCGGGGCCGGCGCCATCCTTGCCGGTGAAACCATCCTCCGGGACAGCGGGGTCGGCAGTGTTGTCGCTTCCAACGTGAAGTTCGAGGGTCGGAGCGCTGCCTTCATCGTGGTGGCACGCAATGCCGAAGGGGATATCACGCCGGTCCTGGACTGGCGTGGCGCCATAGTGGCTTGCGCCGCGATCGGCGGCTGCTTGGCCGTTGCCCTGCTGGCCCGTCGTAAGCACGACTAAGCGCAGTCGGCAACGACGGCCTGATCCGCCCCTGCCCTGTCGCCATTGCGGCGAGGTCAGGCCTAGGCGCCGCCGAGCGCGAGCCAAGCAAGCCTGGCTTGAGCGAGCGCGAGCCAAGCAAGCCTGGCTTGAGCGAGCGCGAGCCAAGCAAGCTTGGCTGGTCCGTGAGCGCGGAGCGCAGTCGGCAACGACGGCATCGGCCGGGCCGCCGCTCAGCCGTTCACTCGCTCCGACGGGCGAGGCCGAGGCGCCGCCCGAGCACGAGCCAGGGAAGTCTGGCTTGAGCGAGCGGACTCGGATGTCCGTGAGCGCGGAGCGGAGGCGGCAACGAAGGCATCGGCCGGCTGAGCGAGCGAACCACAGGTATACTCTCTAGCCGGCCGGGCCGCGTCCGCAGGACCCTCCGCCACCTCCGATCCGCCACAGGAGTTTCTTGTGATAGACCCCACGGCGAGGGTTCATGCGTCGGCAGAACTCGAATCCGATGTCGCCGTCGGGCCGCGATCCAGCATCTGGAATCGGGCGGTGCTTCGAAATGGGGCCCGCCTGGGGGCCGACTGCATCATCGGCCGTGACGCCTTCATCGACGAGGGCGTGAGCCTGGGGGATAAGGTCAAGGTCCAGAACGGCGCTCTCGTATACCACGGCGTGACCGTAGGCAACGGCGTGTTCATCGGGCCCGGCGCGATTCTCACCAACGACCGCTACCCACGAGCCGTAACCGGCGCGGGCGAGCTGGCCCGAGGCGACGATTGGGAAGTCAGCCCGATCGAGCTTCGGGACGGTTGCTCCATCGGGGCCGGATCGGTGGTCGTCGCCGGCACAACGATCGGGCGTTTCGCAACGGTGGGAGCCGGCGCTGTGGTCACCAAGGATGTACCGGACTACGCCCTCGTAGCAGGTAATCCGGCCCGCCGTCTGGGCTGGGTCTGCGCCTGTGGCAACCGGCTTGTGGACTCAAGCGGTGAAAACGCAACCCCAATCCCCTCTCCCAACACCCTGCTTTCGTGCCCCCGTTGCGGTCGCATTTTCAATTTCAGCCTTGATAGCGGTTCGCTGTTGGAGCGGCCCGCATCCAGCACAGGAGCCTTAGCATGATCCCGCCAGCTCGCCCCGATCTCGGTCCCGAGGAAGTCGCCGCCGTAACCGAAGTCTTGAACAGCGGCATGATCGCCCAGGGCAAGAAGGTCGCCGAGCTCGAAGCGCGATGGGCCGAGTATTGCGGCGCGAAGCACGCCATCGCTTTGTCCAACGGCACGGTAGCGCTGATGTCCATCTTCGCCGGACTCGGCCTCACCGCCGACGACGAAGTCATCACGGTCTCGCACACGTTCAACGCCACCGTCAGCTCGATACTCTTCACCGGCGCGACCCCCGTCTTCGTGGACATCGAGGCCGACACATTCCTGATGGACGCCGGCCGCATCGAGGCCGCCATAACTCCCAGGACTCGCGCCATCTGCCCGGTCAGCCTCTTCGGCGTGGTCGCGGACATGGACGCAATCCAGGCAATTGCGGATCGCCATGGCCTCACGGTCGTGGAGGATGCCTGCCAGGCGCACGGCGCGATGTACCGCGGTCGGCGCTCGGGCAGCTTTGGGACGGCAGCCTTCAGCCTGTACGCCACCAAAAACATGACGGCGGCCGAGGGCGGTTTCGTCACCACCAACGACGACCGCCTGGCCGACTGGATCCGCCTCTACATCAACCAGGGCATGAAGGTCCGGTATCACCACGAAACCTTGGGCTACAACTTCCGCATGACGGACATCGCCGCCGCCATCGGCCTGGTTCAGCTGGACAAGCTCGACCGAAATACCGCCCGCCGCCAGGCCGTCGCCAAGCGCTACGACGCCGGTTTTGCCGGCCTGCCGATCAAGCTGCCGACCTGGCCGGATGGCCGAACTCACGTCTTCCACCAGTACACGATCGGCGTTGGGGCAGCCCGAGACCAAATCGTGGCCGACATGAAGGACGCCGGGGTCATCTGCGGCATCTACTACCCGATCCCCTGCCATCGCCAGCCCTACGTCCAAGAGTTGGGCCTAGAAGCTGACCTGCCGAACACGGACGCTGCGGCCGCGAACAGCATGTCGCTGCCGATGTATCCGGGTCTAACCGAGGCGGAGCAGGACCAGGTCATAGCGGCTTTGCGAGCCTCCGTGCTGAGCCGCGCGGCTGCCGCCGGAAACCGATCGTGAGCGCGCCCTTGAGGCTCGGCCTCGTCGGGCTGGGTTCAATGGGCAGGAACCACCTCCGGGTAATCGGTGCTCACCCAGAAACCACGCTGGCCGCCATCGCAGACCCGGATGACGCGGCCCTCGAAGCAGCGGTGGTCCAAACGGGGGCGACCGGCTTCGGCGATCCCCTCGAGATGATCGGCTCGGCCCGCCTCGACGGTCTGGTCATCGCAGCGCCGACCACAGCCCACGTCGCACTCGCTCTCGCCGCCATCGACCACGGCCTAAGCGTTCTAGTGGAGAAGCCGCTCGCCGCCAACGTGGACGACGCCCTAGCCATCGTCCACGCCGCGAGCCGCAACAACGTTCGGGTACAGGTCGGCCACGTGGAGCGCTACAACCCCGCCGTCATGGAGATGGGCCGCCTTCTGCGTGAGGGCTGGCTCTCCACCATCTACGCCGTCACCAGCCGCCGCGCCGGCCCATTCCCGGCCCGCATCCGCGACGTGGGCGTAACCGTCGACCTGGGTACGCACGACGTGGACATGCTCTGCTGGATTGCCGGCGAGCGCCCCGTCCGCGTCTACGCAGAAACGGCGCAGCGGATCCATGCCGGCCACGAGGATCTCACTTTCGGGCTGATGCACTTCCCGTCCGGAGCCACCGGCTTCCTAGACGTGGACTGGCTGACGCCGGCCAAGCGCCGCAGCCTGGTCGCGCTCGGCGAAGAGGGCATGTTCGAGCTGGACTACCTCACTCAGAAGCTGACCTTTACCCGCTCCAATGTAGAGCGGCCGCTCCTCATCGGCGGTTATGCCACCACCTTCACCGGCGATGTGGCGGAGATTCCCGTTCAGAACGTCGAGCCGCTTCGGGCTCAACTGGACGAGTTCGTCCGCGTGCTGAGAACCGGCGACCGCCCTTATGTGGACGGCGAAGACGGTCTGTGGGCCGTAGCACTTGCCAATGCCCTGCTGGAAGCCGCCGCTCAGCACAGCCCCATCGACCTCTCCAACCTACCGACCAGGCTCGCCGCGCAATGAGCATCGTCTCCAGACCGTCCCGCGTGGTCAGCCTTCTGGGCGGCTCGATCGTCGCCGCCTCAAACCCGTGCATTCATGCCACCCCGAAGACGGCGAGCCCGTGGACCGGCGAACACGGAACAGTCGGCCGGGCCGTGGTCGTCGGTGCGGGCAAGATGGGTCTGCCGCTGGCAGTCCAGTTCGCGCGCCACGGCTGGCACGTGACCGCGGTAGACGTGAACCCGGACGTGGTCGCCGCCATCAACGCCGGCCGCTCGCACGTCGCCGAAGAGCCGGGCCTCGCGGATGGAGTGGCAGAAGTCCACGCCGCGGGCCGCCTCAGCGCAACAACAGATGCCGCTGCCGCCGTGCAACAGGCGGACGTGGCCGTCCTGATCGTGCCGGTCATGCTGAACGACGCCCAGCAGCCGGATTACCGCTACATGGACTCCGCGGTGGATTCCATCGGCGGCGGCGTCCACCCGGGGCTGACGGTGATCTTCGAAACCACGCTGCCGGTCGGCGACACGCGCGGCCGGTTTGCACCGCGACTCGAAGCGGCCACGGGCCTGAAGGCGGATCAGGACTTCTTCGTCGCCTTCTCGCCGGAGCGCCTCTACTCGGGCGCCGTGTTCGCCAACCTGTCGGCCTATCCCAAGCTGGTCGGTGGTATCGGGCCGGAGTCGGGCCGTCGCGCTGCCAACTTCTACGACTCGGTGCTGGACGCCGAGATCGTGGCCATGAGCTGCGCCGAGGCCGCCGAATTCAGCAAGATCGCGGACACAACATACCGCGACGTGAACATCGCCCTGGCCAACGACTTTGCCAAGTATGCCGACCGTGTCGGAGTGGACATCCAGGAGGTCATCGAGGGCGCCAACAGCCAGCCCTACTCGCACATCCACCAGCCCGGCATCGGCGTCGGCGGGCACTGCATACCGGTATATCCGCATCTGCTGCTGAGCCGCGCGCCGGACCTGGAGGTCGTTGCCGTTTCGCGCCGCGTCAACGACGCTCAGGTCGGCAATGCCATCAAGTCTCTGGAATCCCTGCTGGGCAGCCTAGACGACGTCCCTATCCTCGTCCTGGGCCTCACCTACCGAGAAGGCGTCAACGAGTTGGCCTACTCCCGGGCGCTACCGCTTGTCGAGCGCCTCTCCTTCCACGGCGCCGAGGTCTCCGCCTACGACCCGCTCCTGTCGGACGAAGTCATCCAACGAAACTGCGCCACCCCTTACCACTGGGGCGAACCGGCCGAGTTCCGGGCAATCGTGGCTCAGACCGCCGACGCGCTCTGGACGACGCTGGATCTCTCGCTCTTCCCCAAGCTGGAGGTCATCTTCGACGGGCGCAACAGCCTGCGCAGGATGGACCTGCCTGAGACTGTTCGATATGTCGGGGTCGGGGTGCAGGCGGAAACAAGGCGCCGACCGGCCGACGCCTCGGCCGCAACCCGCTAAATGGCGAGGACTATGCGGATCGTCAGCGTCGTCGGCACGCGGCCACAGCTGATCAAAGCCGCAGCGCTGCAACCGGTCCTGCGCCGTGCCGCGACCGAAATCTTCGTGGACACCGGCCAGCACTACGACGACGCCATGGCCGGCAACTTCTTTGCCGAACTCGGTCTGGCCCGGCCGGATCATGCCCTCGGCATCGGCGGGGGCGGCCACGGTGACCAGACCGGCCGAATGTTGATCGCGCTGGAACCGATCATCAGAGGCACAGCTCCGGATGCGGTTCTGGTCTACGGCGACACCAATTCCACCCTGGCCGGGGCGCTCGTCGGAGCGAAGCTCGGCATTCCCGTCGCTCACGTTGAAGCGGGTCTGCGCAGCTTCGACCGGCACATGCCGGAGGAGCTGAACCGCGTCGTGGCAGACCACCTGTCGCGCTGGCTCTTCGCCCCTACCCCAGCGGGCGTCGCGAACCTCGCAGCCGAGGGGATCACCTCGGGCGTGATGGACGTCGGCGACCTCATGCTGGACCTTGCCGCGCGCGTCTCCGCGGAAGTCCGGAACCCGACGGTGCTCGGACCCATAGGCGACGCGCTCGGCCTCCGGCTCGGGCCGGGCCAATTCCTGTTTGCCACAGTTCATCGGGCCGAGAACCGCGAGCCCGTTGCCATGGCCGCATGGGCCTCGCTGCTCGGCGCTGCAGCATCGCTGGATCGCCCAGTCATCCTCGCCCTTCACCCGGGCACTCGAGCCGCGCTCGCGACCGCAGGCATCGCCCTGCCGGGCGGCGTGATCGTCGTTGAGCCGCAAGGCTATCGGACATCCCTCGCCCTGCAACTCCACTCGGCAGCGATCCTGACGGACTCCGGAGGAATTCAGCGAGAAGCGGCCTGGCTCGGCGTTCCGTGCCTCATTCTGCGAACCACCACGGAATGGGTGGAAACCGTCGGCGGGGCCGAGAGCTCGGCCGTGTTGGTCGGGCTGGATCAAGAGGCCGCTCTCGGTGAGCTGGCCCAGCGCGCCCCTTTGGCGAGTAGCGCCGCACAGGCAACGGAACGTGCAATCAATCTGAGCCTGGCCGGCTCGGGGGCGGCGGAGCGAATAGTCGAGGCCCTGGCGGACGCGATCGGCGGATCCGTCGCATGACAAAGAACCCCGGGCGACGGCCGATCGCCATGATCGTCCATGCCAACTACGAGGAAGACTCCCGCGTCCGCCGCGAAGCCGAGGCTCTCGTGCAGGCCGGCTGGGAGGTCGATGTCTTCGGCCTCCGCCGCCCGGGCGAGGCTCCGTCGGCAGTCATCGAAGGCGTCAACCTCCGTCGCCTGCCCGTCCGTCGGCACCAGGGCGCCGGCCTGCCGGTCTACCTTGCCGAGTACGGCGCCTTTTTGGCCAGATCGCTGTGGGCCACGGCCAAGGCTCACCGCAACCGCCGCTACCAGCTGGTCGAGGTTCATTCGCTGCCGGACTACCTCGTCTTTGCGGCCCTGCCGCTGAAGATGGTCGGCGTGCCGGTTCTCCTCGATCTTCACGAAGCCATGCCGGAGTTCTTCCGAAGCCGCTTTCCCAAGGCCGCCAATCCGATCAGCTACAAGCTGCTGCGTCTACAGGAAAAGCTCTCGATCAAGTTCGCCGATGAGGTCCTGACCGTCAACGAACCGCTTGCGGAGCGACTGCGCGGCCTGGGCCTCAAGGCGGAGAAGCTCACGGTCATCCTCAACAGCCCGGATCTGGCGCTGTTCGATGCCGATGCCAGTCCGCGCCGGGCGTTCATGGAGGACGGCACGCTGAGGATCGTCTACACCGGCGCCCTCACGCCAACCTACGAACTGGATGTAGTTCTGCGGGCGGTTGCGCAGATCAAGGCCATTCGCCCGGATCTCCCTGTCCGGGCTACGTTCTACGGCCGCGGTGATGCGCTACCGGTTCTCGAAGGCCTAGCCGCAGAGCTGGGCATCACGGACCGCGTCACCTTTCCGGGCCGCATCCCCATCGAGGACGTCCCTGGTGCAGTTGCCGCCGGCGATATCGGGGTGGCCCCAACTCGCCTGGACCCGTTCACCGGCATGAGCCTCTCCACCAAGGTCCTCGAGTACGCGGCCATGGAGAAGCCGGTCGTGGCCTCGCGCCTGCCAACCGTGGAACGCTACTTCGCGCCGAACACGCTTTCCGTTTACGAACCAGGGGATCCGAAGTCGCTGGCGGAGATGGTTCTGAAGCTCGTCGACGACCCGGACGGACGCCGTTCCCGGGTCCGGAAAACCAGCGACCGAGTGGAGGAGTTGAGCTGGACTCGCCAGGCTACGGCCTACAAGAACGTGGTCGAAAGGCTCGTCGGCGGCTCGCGACGGGCGCGCAACAAGCCTCAAGCCGACGCCTGACCCATCCATATACGGAATCCGGATGGCATCGCACTCCCTGAACGCCGTTTCAGGAAGCAGAATGCGGTAGCATACGGCTCCGTTACCCGGTTTGCCTTGCCGGAACCACGCTCGCACCAGGACGCCCAGATGACTTTCCGAACTCGATCGGCCCCTCGACCCACTCGACGCCGAATGCGACGCAGCGACTCTCGGCGCGTCGTCTACATAACGCTGGCCTTCTCGCTGGCCATCGCGTCCTCCGTGTCGCTGATGGGTGGCGTCTTCGCCGCCAGTTACTACACCGACCACGGGGCTCCGATCGCCACCGCCAACGGTGAACAGATCAGCAAGGATGCGGTCCGTGACAGAGCGGCGCTCAACCTGGCGCGCTACCAGCGGCAGATCGCGGACTACCAGACTCTGCGCAACCAGAACAAGATCACCACGGACGAGTTCGGCACCCTGAGCAACACGATCACCACGAGCGAGGCCCAGACCACCATCTACAGCGACGCGCTGACCCAGCTCATCGATGAGGCGGAGCTGCGCCAGTACGCTGCCAAGAACAACATCTCGGTCACGGACCAGATGATCGACT
>OCZT010000628.1_pt1 | contig 35402 bp, 35 predicted proteins | sample 1539031 | NCBI WGS metagenome assembly OCZT01 (sample SAMEA3539308, study PRJEB22396) | soil metagenome | biome: tundra; feature: field; material: soil | place: USA | collected 2010-05 | depth 0.15 m | reverse complement strand
TACTTGCCGATCAGCACCGGGTCGAAGCGCCCGTGCCGATCGCGCGGAATCGACAACTCCAGCTTGCCGGTGTCCGTCAGTACGGTCTTTGCTCCGTAGCCATTGCGGTGATTGCCGGCTTCTGCCTCCGCCTCCCCGCCCAGATGATGGTCCATCTCGGCGTTAAGCATCCGCTCTGCCAGCCGCTTCTTCAGTTCGTCGACCAGCCCCCCCCACTCCCGAACACCGTCGCCGGATCCCGTCCCTCCAGCAGTTGGTCCAGCACCTCGTCCCCGATTCCGCCTTCCTTGTTCGCCGCCATACCTTCCTCCTGCCCTAATGGGCTTCATTGTATGGCTCACGAACACGAAATTTCCGACACTCTCGCTGTCATGGTTGAACGGCGCCACCCCGACCAGGGCGGCGGCCTCCTCACGATTGAGCGTGCCCAGCTCCGGAAGCCAAGCCAGCAGCGAGGCGCGCAGCACCGGCCCCACCCCCGGCATGCTGTTCAGCAGTTCGTCTTTCACGCGCCACAGGTCGGACCCGCGCACCGCGCTGTCGATGTCATGATCCAGATGCTTGAGGCGCTTGCGCAGGTAGTCGATATGGCCGCGAATCTCGCGGTGCAATCGTTTGGGCGCGTGCTCGAGCCGGTTTTGCTCAGCCACGATCATGTCCAACAAGTCATCGCGCCGCGCGCACAGGGCGCGCAGCTCGCGGGTTTGCTCGTCAGGCAGCGTCCGCACCTTGAGCTCGGCCCGCTCCGCATACAGCGCCAAGAGCCGCGCATCGATGCGGTCGGTCTTGGCCAATTGCCCCACCCCTCTGGCGAACGAGCGTACCCAGCGCGGATTGACCAGCGCTACTGGCAGCTCCGCCGCCTGCAGACCCGCGACCACCAGGGTTTCATAACCGCCGGTCGCCTCCACTACGATTCGCGCGCACCCCAGCGGCAACAGCCGCTTCACCAGCATGCGCACCGCGCGCTCGAAACCGGCCCGCTGGCGACTGCTCTCGTGGAATCCTGTCAGCAGCGTGAAGCCGCCCAAAGTGCGGCGCCGGGCCTACAGTCAATTCACTGCGGAACAGGCTCGCGCCTTCCTGCAGGCAGCCGAGAATACGAGGCTAGGGGCAGCGTTCGCAATCGGGCTCTCGCTCGGGTTGCGACGCGGCGAAGTCCTTGGGCTGCGCTGGTCTGACGTGGATTTGGAAAAGCTCTCGCTTAGAGTCGAGCAGACGATTCAGCGGGTGCGTGCCAAGGTCGGCGGCTCCGCAGGATTCGTGGTCAGCGAGCCCAAGACCGAACGATCACGTCGAACGCTGGTCCTGCCGGCGCTGCTTGTCCCCGTGCTCCGGCGTCATCGGGCCCGGCAGGCGCAAGAACGGCTGGCGGCTGGTACGGACTGGAATGACCCTCACGGCGGCTTGCTGTTCACCACTCCTCTCGGCCGACCGATCGAACCGAAGGATCTACAAGCCGAATTCAAAGCCACGTTGACGGCCGCGGAGTTGCCCGACATGCGGCTGCACGATCTCCGACACGCAGCGGCGACCTTCCTAATCGCCCAAGGGTTGCCTTTGCGCCTCGTCATGGAAGTCCTCGGGCACAGCACCATTGCGTTGACCGCCAACACTTACGGTCACATCGAGTGGGGAATGATGGCCGATGCCGCGTCAAGAATGGATGCGCTCCTGACTGGCGAAAAGGCCAGCAAATAGCCCGATTTTGAACGCGTGGTGGTCAAGTCGTGTGGTCAAGCGCTCCGAGCGCAGCGAATCGGCAGGAGCGGAACGTATCAAAACGTCAAGCAATCATTCGATAATCTGGCGGAGGGGGTGGGATTCGAACCCACGAGGGACTTTCATCCCTGCCGGTTTTCAAGACCGGTACTTTCAACCGCTCAGTCACCCCTCCAACCTGTTGATTTTACTACGTTTTCTGTCTTCTAGTGACCGGAATAAAGGGTAAAAGTAAATGGATTTGTAAATGTCCGGCGCTTTTCGGTACTTTTCGTGTTTTCCGCTGCGCCCGCGCGCTACTCCTTCCGCCCGTGTAGCTTCGTGCCTGTCCGTAGTCTATACCCCTTCCGCCCGTGTAGGTTCCTGCCGCCACACACACTCTCTCCTATACTCTCTTCTATTCTATTATAAAGAGTATAGGTATGCGTCCGTGCGTCCGGAAGAGAGGGGAGCGGCTGATAGCGTGGGGGTTAGGTCCGGACGGACAATGCGTCCGGTATGCGTCCGGTGCGTCCGGGAATGAGTCCGGGAAGGCTGTTCCGCCACCCAAAACCCATGCGCTATCGATTCCCAACCGGATTCCCGCTGGTGAGGCGGCGAACGCGGTAGCAGGCTCGCTAGGGGGTTTCTCTATATGGTTTAGGCCCACCTGCCCGACTAACCCGACGAATCCGGTAACCGCCACGGGCGGAAGCGGTTGCATCGTCGGGTTAATCGCCGGGTTGCGACATAGACCCGACGAAAGAGCCGCTATCCGGGTAGCGCCGCAGCCTGGAGCAGCGTATCGAGCGTTAGCGCCGCCCGCTTCTGGTCCGCAGGAAGAGAATGGGCATACCGGTCTAGCGTCATTTTCGCGCTGCTGTGACCCAAGCGCGCTGATACCGTCATTACAGGCACCCCGGCGCGCAGCAATTGGCTACAATGCGTGTGCCGCAGGTCTTGGAAGCGGAACCCGGTGAATCCAACGGCGCGGACGCGGTCAATGAAAGCTGACGTGAAACTGCTCGGCCTCCATCGCGAGCCGTCCAAAGTCGGGAAAATTAATCCCTCATCAATCCAGGCAGGCCCAGCAGCGAGCCGCGCCTTTTTTTGCGCGGTTGCGTGCCGGCGCAAGGTCTCTACTGTCATCGAGCCAATGTCAATTGTGCGCTTTGAACGTTTGGTCTTTGGGGGCTTGAAGTTGAGTCCGAATTCTTTGGTCTCCTCTAGTGAGCGCACAACACTTAGCATGGCAGTATCCAAATTGACATCTGACCATCGGAGCGCAAGTAGCTCGCCGCGCCGGAGTCCCGTGGTCCCATCGACTACGACTGGCGCGTAGAGCCGATGTCCTTCAAACCCCTTAAACAGCGCGAGCAGTTCTTTTTCATCTAGTGTCATCATCTCCTTAGACTCTTCTTCGTTGTTATCTGTGCTCGGCACATCAATCCTATCCGTGCCAGCAGGGTTGAAGGCAAGCAATCCATTTTTTACCGCACTAAGCAGCGCCACATGTAGGAGACGATGCAGGTGCAACACCGTTTGTCTCGATAGCTTCCCTTTGCCGTCACAACGGCTGGTATCTTGATAATAGGTTTGGATGTCCATCGGATGCAGCTTCGCGAGCGGGGTGTCGCCAAACCGAGGTTTCAGGTGCTTGTTGATTAACCAGCTATAGCCTTCTAGTGTGCGGCGGCTCACACCCTTTGGGTTGGCGGCGAGCCACTGGTCCAGATACGCGCCAACGGTCAGCCGGGACGGCTCGATTAGTGTGCCTTCCGTCTTTTTGTGTTCAAGGGTAGCAGCGCGCCGGTTTGCTTCACGCTCCGTGCCTCGGAACAGTTCGGTCTGATATTTGTTTTTGCGCAAATAAACGTAGATGCGACATTTCCCTTTGGGCGCACCTTTTTCAGGTCGCACTATCCACCGAATGCATGCCATCGTTTTCTCCTTTTCAATTTACAATCAATTTACATATCTCTTTAGGTCACACGCGCCGTGAGCGTTTAACAACCCTTCCGGTTTCCGAGACCGGAGCCTCAATCCACCTTTTAACCTGTTCAACCGGGTCTTTAGATACGTCAGGCCGCCAGCCTTCCCGCTGTAGCGTCTCGGCAATCTTCGCAGGCTTCATCTTTCGCTCGCGGTAGAGTTGAATTGCCCGGCTCTGGAACCGCTCGTTGACGCGGACTCGGCACTTATCTGAACAGGTCATCCGACGCTTTCCAAATTCCTTCCACTCGCTACAACCAGGGCATAAGCGAATTGTGGTATCGCCGCCTGACGCCGATTCGAGCAACTGCGCCCACAGGCAGGTTAGCAGCGAGTCCGGGCGGACAACGGCGCGGAAGCGCCCATCAGTTATATCGGCTCCGACCGGCGCGCCAATGAGGTGGCGATTAAGGGTGTCGCGTAGGTGTTGAGCCGCGTTGGGGCGGCGTTGGTCCCAGTCCCATCGGTCAATCCATTTCTCTAACGTCAAATTCGCAGGCGGTCCTTTCCAGTTCGCAATAGCTAAGTCTTCTACCGCTTTCTGAATCTCCATCATCGCATCGCGCCACAAGCTGACCGATTCCCCGTCCTCTGCGACGCCAAGTAACCCGAAGTCGTTAGCCAGCGACAACATCCCATCAATGTTCAGCGAGAATCGCATTGCCGCTTCGTCAGTTCGTTTCATCAGCCGTACACTGACGCCCACGAACCTTAAGAAGGCGTTGCGCTCCGGGCGGTAGGTCTCAGTGCGCTGCGAGCAGGCGCAGATGCGGCGGCCATTCGGGTTGAGCTTGTACCCGTCCGGGCACCGTTGTCCTTCATATTCTATCAGCATAACTTCCTTACGTTCCTTACGTTTCCTATCAGTCCAGCGTTATTATAGCTTTTATTCGAGGCGAAGGGAAACGCGAAGATACTTCAAGAAGCGAGAGGGAAAAATGAACAGAAAATTTGCAAATACGAAGTTGCCTGATGAGGGGGCGATGGTGCTGACGATTCCGCAAGTCGCGCGATACTTGATGATTTCGCCGCTCCGAGCATACGCACTCGCGGCAGAAGGCAAAATCCCGTGCGTGCATTTCGGGCGCAGCGTTCGCGTAGTGCGCGCCGACCTTGAAAAAATGCTTGCCGGTGCCACTGAACGCGCCGGCAGGGAAGGCGGCGTTCGATGAATCCCGCTGAATCGACGGCGCGGGAGATGGCGGTGGCGCTTCGCGTCAAGGTGTTCCCGTGCCATTCGATAAAGAATGATGGCACGTGTTCATGTGGAAAGAAGGATTGTAAAGACCCTGGCAAGCATCCTCTGACCATGCACGGCCTCAGTGATGCCACGTGCGACCTAGAGCAGATTGACGCGTGGGCGACGAGGTGGCCCAAGGCGAATTGGGCGGCGGTTCCGGGCGATAAATATGTCGTCCTGGACAGAGACATATATAAGGATGCGGGTGCGGCATCCTCTGCGGCCTTAGAAAAGAAGTTTCCAGGTCTGTTTGATAATACCGTCGCCGCCTCCACTCCACGCGGCGGCGTTCACGACTGGTTTGAATTGCCCCCCGGCGAAATTGTCTCCAGCAAGAACAACGCCATTGGTGACGGGGTGGACGTTAAATCGCGCGGCGGTTACGTCCTGCTATCCGGCTCGCGAACCGATGCTGGCCCGTACGCGTGGGAGGAGCGCCGCTCGTGGAAGGAGCGCGCGCCAGACCCCGTACCACGGGAACTGCTGGCGCTCCTGCCACGACCAGGAAGGAAGGAACTGAAACCGAGACACCGTCCCTTCGCGCAGCCGCTCCACGATGCCATGAAGCGCGACCCGCTCGACGCCTACCACAAGGCAACCGGTCAAGCCGAGTTCGTGACGCGCGGCACTGAATACTATTTCGTTTGTTCCAGCCACGCCGATACGAAGCCATCCGCGCGTCTCAACCCGGGCAAAGGCTCGTGGTACTGCGACGTGTGCGACACGGGCGGCGGCATCGGCGAAGCGTGGGCGGCACGCTTCAAGTTGGACCCTGTAACTGATTTCAACCGCATCGAGCGGGAGTTGGCGGAATTGTTCGGGGTCAAGCTGGATGAGGAATCCGCCTCCCCAAAAAAGAGCAAAGTCGCAGTGGCCATGGCGGCACTTGAGGGGCGCGGCCTTGAACTGTTTCGTAGTTCTGGCGGCGAAACCTTTGCGAACTACCGAGCAGAGGGCGGCCACAGGGACACGAGCCGGATAAGCCAACTCGGAAGATTCATTACACGCTTGTACTTGAAGGAGACTGGTGACATTTCACTTTACCCCTCAGCTGTAGCTGAGATTATTGCGACATTGGACGCCCGCGCCTACGACCCGGCTGCCCCGGTGCGTGACCCTATGCTGCGATACGGCGGCGGCGACGGAAAGATTTACGTGAACCTTGGCCGACCAGACAGGAAGATTCTACAGATTACTGGCGATGGCCTATCCGTCATCGAGTATTCGGACTGCCAGGAGACTTTTCTGTTCCCGAACGGCCAGCTGGAATTGCCGTTGCCCGGAAAGAATCCAATGACACTGTCCGAAATAAGCTGCCGCTTCTTTTCCAACATGCAGGAACCAGCATTTCTGTTGACCTTTGGTTTTATGCTTGATGCTATGCGGCCTGCTAAAGACCACCACATTCTCGCTACCGCTGAGGCAAATGGCGCCGGTAAGACAGAGCTGGGAAATTCCGTGAAGTTGCTAACGGATCCAGCCACAATCCTCAGCCGCCCTCTTTCACGTGACCCAAAAGAACTTTTCGCTTTCGTGCGCAATTCCTATGTGGTAGTTTTGGATAACTGCTCGTCATTCAGCGGCGACTTTTCTGACAAGTTTGCAAGCATGAGCACAGGTAGCGACCTTGTTCAGCGCGAACTGTACTCCGATGCTAATGAGATCAGTACTGGCGGTGGGCACGTTTTCGTTTTTGGGGGCATACCAGTCGTCGCACGTAAGTCTGACCTAAACGATAGAGTCATGAATCCCGTGCTGGAAGAGTTCACTGACGCTAACCCTGGCCGGGATGTAGCAGATTATCGCAAGGACTTTATGACAGCGCGCCCGGACATTCTCGCGACGATGTGGGCGGCAGTCAGCGCCGGTTTACGCGAGACCGCCGAGTTGCCGCCGGGTGATGTGCGGATGAAGTCGGCAGCGAAGTGGATATACCGCTGCATGAAGGGACTCGGCAAGGAACGGGAATTTATGGAAGCCTACCTTGATGACCGCCGCGACAACAAGAACCGAATAGCGGATGAATCGCCAATATTTGTGCCAGTCCTGTCGCTGGTGGCGACAATCAAGGAAATTAATTCCAAGGGCCCACCAATCATTGCTTACAGCAGCTTCAATGGAACTGCGACCGCACTGCTCAATACGTTGAATGCGCAACAGGACCTGAACGACCGTCCCCCTGGCTGGCCGCCGACACCTTGGCACTTAAGCACGAAACTCCGTGAGCTTAAAGCAGCCTTTCGTGCACAGGGCATTATCATCGTCATGGGGGAAAGAGATACCAAGAGCCATAACCGGAGCCGATTGATACATATCCATCACGTTGACGACCCGGCCCACAAGAAAGAGCCTGAACAGCCTGACGAGGTTGACGTGCCCGCCGAACACCCGCGCGAGTGGATGAAGGAGGCAATGTAATATGAGCCGAGGGCAATGCAACGTTTGTGCCCACCCGGAGCGGGGAGAAATCGACATAGGTCTGGTCGAGGGCCGGTCTAAGCTCCTAATGGCGAAGCATTTTGGAATCTCGCATCACTCTTTGTGGCGGCACTGGTACAACCATGTCCCCCTGGCTGCCCGTGCCTCGATGCTGGCTACACGCACGAGCTACGCGCACGTCAACCTAGAGGAAATGAGGGTGACCGAGACCGAGGGCCTGCTGGCGCACGCCGTGGAAGTTAGGCGGAAGCTGGACAAGAACGCGGAGTCCGCCGAGGCTGTAGGCGACTTTCGGGCCGCCGTCCTGTGCTATGGGAAAATTCTGGAAGTTCTCACTTTTATCGGCAAGCTGCTGAACCAATTTAGCGGGCATCATGCGCAACAGGTCAACCAGTTGGTGGTAAGCCCTGATTACTTGCGGCTCAGGGCTGCGCTCATCACCGCCTTACAGCCGTTCCCTGAAGCCCGTGCGGCCGTCGCCCGTGTACTGCGCGACTTAGAGACAGTCGAGGTCGAGTCCAATGGCGCGGCGCAGTAACGCTGTGGCCCGCGACCTGGGCCTAGCCCTGGACGCTGCGGGTTTCCTGCGTGAGGTGGGGCTGGACCCGGACACTTGGCAGGGTGCCCTACTAACTACCGTGCCTCACAGGGCGCTTCTCAACTGCTGCCGTCAATCCGGCAAGTCCACCATTGCCGCCGCCATCGCGTTGCACACGGCTGAATATAAGCCGGGCAGTTTGGTGTTGTTGGTGTCGCCGTCGCAGCGGCAGTCGGGCGAGCTATTCAGAAAGGTCTCCGGCTTCTATCACCGGCTCGACGGCGCTGAGAGGTCAGTCCAAGAATCAGTCCTACGGCTGGAACTGGCTAACGGCTCGCGCATTATTTCGCTGCCCGGAAATGAGGGAACGATTCGGGGTTACAGTAGCGCCTCACTCGTCATCGTTGATGAGGCGGCGCGTGTGGGCGACGAAATGATGGCGGCGATAAGACCTACACTCGCGACTACCAATGGCCGCCTTATCGCCATGAGCACGCCCTGGGGCAAACGCGGCTGGTGGCACAAGGAATGGATTTTGGGCGGCGATAGTTGGACCCGGTTCTCATTGCGCGCTGAAGATTGCCCGCGCATCTCGAAAGAATTTCTGGTTGAGGAAGAAAGAGCCTTGGGGCCATTCCTATTTCGTCAAGAATATTTGTGTGAGTTCCTTGATGACGAGAGTTCAATATTCCCGACAGCGCTGATTGACGCGGCTTTAACGAATGAAATCGAACCACTCTGGAGGTAATGAAATGGCTACTAACGCAAAAATCATAACCGGCCTGTCGCAACCCGATGGGAGTCCGCCCGCTCCACCGGTGTACCGCTTCAAGAGCGGCATAAAGCAAGACCTGGCAGCGGCAAAAGGTTTCGGTGCCAAGATTGACGACCTGCGCGCACAGAAGGACGCACAAATCCGCAAGATCAGGAACAATAAGGATTTGACCACAGTGGCAGTGGGCGCGCAAATACAGGCCGTCTCGAATGTCTTTGACAGTGACATCGAGTCCTTGGTGAAGGCGACATTCGCCTACTGCGATGCTGCAGCACAGGTAGCACCCTTCTACACCCGCCAAGCGTGTTTTTTGCGGGCAGTAGCGGACGCGGCTGTAACGGCGACTGATAGCATGGGTGCGCGGCTACGCCGGGAATCCTTCGCACAACTGATGGACGAGGCGGCGCTCGCTGCCAGCCGCGCCGACCCCGTGGCCGGTGGCCTGATGATGATCGAGGTGACGGCGCGGACTGAAGGACCAGGTGATGGCCCCGGTAGCGCACCACGGGTGACACGCGGCCAGCGCGAAGCGTTCAACGCGCTCTTGGCGACCATCCCCTTGGATAGTGAGATAGTCGCGCCGATGCTGTTGGAGTTTGACATCTTACGCCGGGAAACTTCCATCCGCTCTGGCGCTGGCGGACCCACGGCCAAGATTGCTGTCGCGCTCTTGAAAGGACAACAGGCCGGTTACGATGATGGTGACGAATAAGATTGGTGGGGGCAGTGAAAGTTATGTGCCAAGCTCTTACATTGCCCTGCCATAGGGGTGCGGCGGTGCATCACTACCGCCCCCGCCTTCCCCAACATTGGGCTGTGGTGCCCACGGCGGCGCGGGATTGTTGAACGGGGGTTGGTTTCCTCTCCTTCCAGCCACCCGACGCCCGCGCCGCCAACTAATAACATGAGGAACCTAACAACAGCCCTTCACAAGTACCTCGTCACTATCAAGGCAATGCTGGATGATAACACCATTCGCATAACGCTGACTGATAGGTTGGAGTTGCGCGCATTGGCAGGCGACATAATCAGACTCCTGGAGGAATAACAATGGCTAACTATCAGGGCAACATTCAATTCCGTGGGAAGGCAGCTGAACGCATAGCTAATGTGCCGGCATGAAGATGAAAGCAGCGAACGGTGTCATGGTCGAGTTCTACGATGAAGGCGACCCGGCTATCCCGAAGTTGGACTCGGACAGGGTTATTAAGTTTCGTGACGAGCGGACGCGTGACCAGCGCGCCGTGGACGTAATGTACCTGCTGGCGAGCCACGGGATAACCCTGCACCCTTACCGCCCACACCACAACCTGTTGACGACTGAGATTTGTAATCTGGGCGATGAAGTCGTGGCGGAGATTCAGGACTTAAAGCCTGTACTAGTCGCCCGCCTGTTGGCTGCTGGGCGCGCTTCTTTCTATCGCGCCCGGATGTCGGCGCTGGGATGGTCTAGCGAACGCATCAATGACGCCATCTCACTGGCGGAATATGAAATCATTACCCACATTACAACCGACCACGTAACCATTGTCAGCGCAAAGAATTGGGACAATGGAAGGATAGTACATCGCTGTGAAACTATTGATGATGGCGGTGCTGGAGAACGGGTTGATGGCAGCGGGAATACTCAGCGGGAATGAGTTACCAGAGCGATGGCAGCGGCGGCGTTCAACTACCGCCTACCGCCGTAAGCACGACCGCGTGGCGGCGCGTGAGCGGGCGGAAGCGTTAGAGTGGATATTGGATACTCGCGCTGATGGGCCGTTCGCGTTCGGTTCAGTTTGTGGAGCGCTCGGCATCGATGCTGTGCGGATAAGGAAGCAGGTGAATCAAAATGGGAAATAATATTGACCTAGTTGGACCGCCGCCACGGAAGCGGCGGCTCACATTGGGGCTGGACTTGGGCCAGACGATTGACCCGACAGCGATAGCCATCGTGGAGCGGTACCTACCTCCGGCCACCACTTTCTTTTTTGATGATGAGGGTAAGGAAGTTGAAGCGCCGCCTACCGTGCGTCCCATCTATCAAAACCTGTGGCTGGAGCGGCTGCCCCTCGGCACCAGCTATGTTGCTATCGTCGCTGCCGTCCGCGCCATGCTCGCGCGTCCGCCATTGCTAGGGTGTGCCGAGCTAGTGATTGACCGCACCGGCGTCGGCAGGGCTGTGTACGACCTGTTCGTTGAAGCGGGGCTGAGCCCGATTGGAATCACAATCACATCTGGCGACAATGAACACCGGGAAGCTGATAGGTCGGGCTGGCGCGTGTCAAAGCTGGCGCTCGTGTCACGGCTCCAAGCCCTGCTGCACAGTGGCGAACTAAAGATTGCGAAGTCGCTGCCCGAAGCTCCGGCGCTGGCGGCTGAACTTCAGGACTTCCGCGCCACGATTTCAGAAAGCGGAAATGCGTCGTTCGGCGCTCGCTCCGGGCGGCACGATGACCTGGTGTTGGCGCTCGCGGTTGCGGCGTGGTGGGCGGCGCGAGGGCCGGAGAACGAGGTATCGATCCGGTACGGGTTGTTCGGATAGGGCGCGTCAGGCGACGACAATGGAGCGTCAGCCAACCAGTGGAGCAATGATCTTGTTGGTGTCGCTCAAAGTAAGTTCAATGCAAAGAACCGCGTCGTTTCGCAGTGTCTGCGGATAGAATGTGCTTCGTGGAAGTTTAACAATAGCTACTTGTTCGAGAATTGCCCTGCCTTTGATCGGAGTGGCTAAAATCCTTTCGCGGACGCGCATAAGTGCTTTCTTTGTGCCAGCTATCGTGAGCGGGCTGTGAGTTATGACTTCGAGTAGCTGAGCAACAATTCTGCGCCACTGGATGTAATCAATGGAGAATTCTGGGTCGAACAGGTGAAGAAGGTCATTCAATTGAGTGTGAATTGCATTGAGAGATAAAGCGGCACTTAGGTCGGCGGGTATCGTCGCATTATCTCGACGCCGCTCCATATGAGCATTTACTATGGAATGCAGTTTTTCGATGACCAATGCCCCTTCAGCAGAGCGGTCTATTTGGGAGTGAACAGTCCAATCACAATAGAACTTTAAGAGAGCGAACTGCTCTGCTGTCCCCTTAGGTAGCCGCTCGATGAGCTTCCTTGAAAGAGTGAAAAGGTGCTGAACTTCGGACTCAGTCAGTGAGGCGGTACTTATGATTCGGCGAATCTTTTCCAACACTTCATTAGTCATTGGTATGGCTGCCTTTCATTTCACAACTCTGAGTGACAACTCTGTGTCGCCTTTCATGCAGGCGTCGAACGATTCGCTGCGGACTCCGGCCGGCGAGATTCTGGGGTGCTGATAGATTGCGGCAATATGATTCAACAGGATGGAATGGAGCGGCTCGTCGCTCTCGGTGATGGCATTCGCGGCGGTCGCTGGAGAGACGCCCTTGTCTCGCGCCGAAGCAACTTTCTGATCCCAGTCGGCTTGTGCGTCGCAGGCATGCGCCCTTGGTTGTTCTGGACGGGTTTTCGGCATCGACATGATCGCGACGATAACAGCACCGATCAGCGTAATCGTTATTTGCAGGGTTTTTCTGTCCATTAGGCTTTGACTGAAAACCAGCTGTGGGGCGACGTGTACGAAGTGTCGCGCTATTTCGGCCCGGCAGATAGCTCGGCACGAAGCATTGCGAGTGGCGTGTCGCGGACATGCTCAAACTCTAATATCCACGGCTTGCCTTTCCCCCGCTTGACGAACTGGCTTCTGAAGATGTCAAAACCAGAACGCCTAAGTAGCGCAGTCTTTCCCGGCCCGATGTCGATCCACATGCTGTCTTCTTTCATTTAATCCAGAGTACGCGCCGCACCTCTTGAGATCGAGAGCGGCGCGAGTCCGGACTCACGGACGCATACCGGACGAACACCAAAATACATGCGTTCCCCATCCAAGTCCCACGGCGCGTGTGGGTTTAGCGATTTCCGGACGCACGGACGCAGTTTCACGCCCTACTCCTATACGCGAGGGCGCGAGCCGCGCTCGGTGTAAATGAAAATGTAAATGAACTTCCCCTATAGAGGCTGATACGGGCCGATACGGAGTATAACGGGAAGATGCTAGGAGATGGAGAACCCCTTACAGGACAAGGCGAAACGATACTCCCACATACTAGCGATAAGACAGCTACCCGATTTCAAGACCGGTGCCTTCAACCGCTCGGCCACCCCTCCAAACCTCATTTATTAAGCACTTACGGCGATTCACACAACCTGACGGCTGGCTCGAGTGCCCACTTAATCCCCACTTTTTTTGATTTCGGTTGAGTTGAGAGGACCGCGAAAACCGCCACCCTCGCGTGTTGAAACCGGGCTACCGCGGACAGCTCCTGGTCTCAGCGCGATGCGGCTGGCTCCAGCAGCACCTCCGGCACGTCAACCACCCGCGCGCGCAGCCATTCGCCGAGGCTCTTGGCCTGGGGATCGGGGCGCAGCGACGAGGCTACGCCCTCGCCGAGCAGGCCGACGATCACGAAGTTGAGCGCGCGCAAGTTGGGCAGCTCGTAGCGACGCACCTCGAGTGGCGCCGTCTCGGGGAGGAGCTGCTTGAGGCGCTCGATGCTCAGGAACTCGGCGAGCCACGCGTAGGCGAGATCGCTGCGCACCCACAGACCGACGTTCGCGTTGCCGCCTTTGTCGCCCGAGCGCGCCCCGGCCACGCGCCCGAGCGGCGCGCGTCGCGTCAAGCCGCCCGGCGCCGACGACACAACCGCCGGCGCCACCTTGACGGGCGAGCGTGTTACCACCGCCAGCGGCTTGATCGGGACGATCCGCCCGTCGGGCAGCACGGCAACGTGATCCACGCCGTCCGCCGGCACCAGCGTCGGCCAGTAGACGCCGTATGCGCTCGCGTCGCCGGGCGGGTCCATCGAGTAGAAGCCGGGGTAATTGGCCAGCGCTAACTCCGTGATCGCAGAGGAGAACGCGCGTCCGACCTTCTTCGCGTCGGCGTCCTTCACGGTGACGGTGAAGGTGGCGCTCGCCTGCTCGTTGGTCTCGGGATCGGGATGCTGCGTGGGCGCCAGATGGAAGTCGAGTACGCCGAAGCGCTCGGCACCGCCGACGCGGCGCACGATTGCTCGCTTGAGCACCGCGGCCTTCTCGTCCACGTCGAGACCGGTGAGCACGAGCGTCATCGCGTTGCGGTAGCCGCCTGCGTAGTTGATGCATACCTTGAGCGCGCTCGGCGCAGGCTCGCCGCGCACGCCCGACACGCGGACACGGTCGGCCCCGGCCTGGTCGAGCCGGATGCTGTCGAAGCGCGCTATCGCGTCTGGATTCGCGTAGGACGGCTCGCCGAGTTCGTAGACGAGTTGCGCGGTCACGGTACCGATTGACACGAGACCGCCTGTACCAGGGTGCTTGGTGACGACGAACGAACCGTCCTCTTCCATCTCTGCGATCGGGAAGCCGGGATGGTCCAGATCGGGCACCTCGCTAAAGAAGGCGTAGTTGCCGCCGGTCGCCTGCGCGCCGCACTCAAGGATGTGCCCCGCGACCACGGCGCTCGCCAGCCGATCCCAGTCGTCGCGCGCCCACTGGAAATGCCAGGCTGCTGGACCCACGACCAGCGACGCGTCCGTCACGCGCGGACACACGACCACGTCGGCTCCCGCCTTAAGGCATTCGACAATGCCCCATGCGCCGAGATACGCGTTCGCGCTCACCGGCCGCACCGGCATCGCCTCGAAGGGGCGGCCGTCGTCGAGATGCGCCAGGGTGTGTCCTGCACGCCGTAACTCGCCAAGCCGCGGCAGGAGATCGTCGCCCTCCACGTGCGCGACGCGCGCCTTCACGCCCAGCCGCGTCGCCAACTCCCGGATTTTCTCGGCGAGACCGCGCGGGTTGAGGCCGCCGGCGTTTACGACCACCCGCACGCCGCGATCGATGCAGGTGCCAAGTACCTCCTCCATCTGGCGGATAAACGTCACCGCGTAGCCGGCGCTCGGATCTTTCTGGCGAGCCTTCCAGAGGATCAGCATCGTGAGCTCAGCGAGGTAGTCTCCCGTGAGCACGTCGATCGGGCCGCCCTCGATCATCTCGCGCGCCGCCGAGAGGCGATCGCCATAGAATCCGGAGATGTTCCCCACTCGGAGCGGTCGGCGCACGCTCATCGTTTCCTCCAGACCGGCGCGCGCTTTTCGAGGAAGGCACGCGGTCCTTCCTGCGCGTCCTCGCTCTTGTACACCGGCTCGAAGATGCGCTCGGCCTCGTCGAAAGATTCGCTGCGCAGGCGCTCGGCGGTTGCGTACACCATGCGCTTGCCCGCCCGCACCGAGAGCGGCGCGTTCTGCGCGATGCGCATCGCCAGCGCGCGCGCCTCCTCCTGCAGGTGTTCGAGCGGCACGACGCGGTTCACCAGGCCGATCTCGTATGCGCGATGCGCATCAATCGGCTCTGCCGTGAGCAAAAGCTCGAGCGCCACGCGGGGCGCAATCATCCACGGCAGCGGCGCCGCCCACGGCGCGCCGCGGCTCCATTTCGCCTCCGTGATCGCAAACTTCGCCGTCTCGGCAGCGATGCATAGGTCGCACATCTGCGCCAGGGCGAAACCGCCGGCGTAGGCCAACCCGTTCACCGCGGCGATCACGGGCTTGTCCGTCATGAGATTGCGGCCGAGCTGCGGGACGAAATCCGGCGGCGGGACCTGAAGCCCCGTCACCGACATCTCCTTCAAGTCGGCGCCGGCGCAGAAGACCTTGTCACCGGTTGCGGTGAGAATCGCGACCAGCGCCTCGTCGTCATCGACGAAGCTGCGAAACGCCGCCCATAGGCCTTCGCGCACCGCGCGGTTCAGCGCGTTGCGCGCCTCGGGGCGATCGATCGTGATCGTGCTGATACCATCACGCAGCTCGTATTGGACCGGCTGGTCAGCCATTGCAGCTCTCCTCCTAGATCATTAGCTCGTGCCCTAATTTAGATTTGGGCCGATGGGAGCCCGCTCAGATGCCCGCAAGCGCTCGCTCTAAACTTTCGAGCACCGATATGTGGTCTTGTGTTTTTAGGGGCGCTTGCGCGAAGAAAATATTATCGGCAAACGCAACATTGAGCCTTCGTTCAATGCCGAAAGCGCTTAGTTGTAAACCGATTTTGCCAAGTGGGTCTTGAGCGATCTGTAGGTTGCTGAAAGCGTAAGGCTTGACGCCAGACAATTCGTATCTCTCTAGCAACTCGAAGATCTGTTGGCCGACGGAGCCGAGAATGTTCCTGAATTGGCCGAACTCTAGATTCACCTCAAGTTGACTAAGGTAAAAGGGCTTCCCGACCTCTTTGAGATTCGGAACTCTCGCCGTTAGCCATTGCAAAAAGTCATTTAAGAACAGCGCTGCATTGTCGGTCGAGGTTGTCGTATCGACCACGAATCCATCGATGTTTAGCGTCAGCGTATCGACTACATTTGTGTCTAATCGCCCATGCTTAAATACGGCTTTATTTGGTTCTGCGCGGAAGACCTCTTCGGGCTTCGGCACAATCGCAAATTCATATTTGGCGCCGATCTCCTGAAACAGATCGGGCAGCCAGCCAATATTGGTGGCTGCTCTTGCCAATTGGATAGCGCGAGCCAAAAGAACCTGTCTTACCTGCATATTCGTCTAGCTCGCTTGCGCCTCTGCGGCCGCCTGCAATGGTTGAGAGTCTGACGGATTGATTTCTTCCTGCAATCCTGATTTTGGGACGCTGGCCGACTGGCTGTCGGCTCTTTCTGACGCAAGCCGCTCAGATCGGTAAATCATGCCCCGATGCTGCCCTGGGGCCTGCGAAGCACTCATGGCATCAACATAACTTTTGCTGTTTTTCAACGAAGGCTTCGTATAACTGGCGAAAATGGGGTCCGCCTCAAAACTGGGCCTTTTGAGTGCGCTTCGCGAGAAACTTGAGCCTTCTTCGAGTAATGAGCCAAACGTCTCGAAAGAAACGTGAAGTCTACATTGCAGCGCGAAGGCTAGTCTTTTGAGGGTCTTGATGTTCCACGCCGAATAGTTGACGTTTTCGACTCGTGAGATGCCTGTCTGTTTGGTGCCAACCAATTCAGCTAGATCTTCTTGGGTAAGCTCGCGCTGTTCGCGGATTACCCTTATCTGACTCGCAATATGTGTATTGAGGAAATCCTCCGCGTAAGATTCGCGAAATTCCTTGTCCTTAAATGCTTCGGCGAGGTCGTTCAGATCGTTATGTGACTTGGACATGGCCGCACCTCCTATTCGGATCGTGAATAATTGTCTCGCGTGCCGCCTGAGCTTGGCGCACAGCAGCCGTGGGCGTCAGCACGGAGCCGATCTCCACTGCACCAATCAATAGTGTGTACTCGTTGTCGTTATCGATTGGCCCTCTACAAAGAAGCGGCCTCATCATCACCTCGCCATGTATCTTTAATTTGTAAACGTGCTTTCCGATCGGCCCTTGCAGTAGTTTCGATCCCCGTGCAAGGTCGAAATCCATCTGTTCCAATGCCCTTAGCTTATTGATGATCTTTGCGCGGTCCCGCCTCGTTTGCTGCCCAGTCCATGCGGCGATCACGTTATTTCCGTGATCGTCGAGATAGTCGTACAGCTTCACCTAGTATAACAATAGCGGTATACAACGCAAACGTTATTATGTGCGCACCCCTTGATGCTCATAATAGATTTGTTATAACTCGTCAATCTCCGAGCAAGCAATCAAGCAAGCGTCGGGCGCCAAACCCGATATATCCCATTTGCGAGAAGGGATCTCCGGAAGACACCCCTGATCATTCCTTGTCACTCACGCTCTCTGCTTCGATAACCGCTAGAATCGCGCCCGCTGCCACCTGTATCCCGACGGTCGCGCCGATCTCGGTCACCGTTCCCGCCTGCGGCGCCCGGATCGGGATTTCCGTCTTCATCGCCTCGAGCACCATCAGCAGGTCGCCCTTGGCGACGTGGGCGCCGACGATGACGTAAATCTGTTTGACCACGCCCGGCATAGGCGCGACCAGCGAGCCGGCCGCTATCTCGATCTCGGGCTCGGCGAAGCGTGGGAGTTCGCGCAAATCGCTTGCGCCCAGCGCGCTGTCCACGAAGACCCGCTCACCGACCGTATGCACCGCATAACGATAGCGTACAGCGCTGACTTCGAGATCGACTTCGCCTTCGGCGCACGCGTGTACGCGAACACCTTCGAGCGCGTCGCCGTTCACTTGAGCGCTGAGACCCTCGCGCCCGAAGCGGTAGCGCACGTCGAGTCGCCCTGAGGCTCCCTCGAAGGCCTGCTCCTGGTCTTGCGAAGGGACGTTGCGCCAGCCCGACGGGATCGAGGCCATCGAGCCGCCGCGCGCGCGCCGCCCGGCTTGCAACGCAAGCGTCGCAGCCAGCGCGTGGAGGCGCTCGCCCGCCGCGTCGCACAGCGGCGCGCCGAGGATCTGAGCGGGGTGTCGCTGGAGGAAATGCGTGTCGGTTGCGCCCGCAATGAACTCGGGATGGCGCAGGATGCGCACCAGGAGATCGCGAATCGTATGCGGGCCATGAAGGTGCGCGCGCGCGAGTGTGTTGGCCAGCTTGGCCGCCGCCTCCGCGCGCGTCGGCGCCCACGCGATCACCTTGGCCAGCATCGGGTCGTAGTGGACGCTCACCTCCGAGCCGTCCTCGACACCCGAGTCCAGCCGCAGTCCCGATCCCAGTGTGAAGGCGAAACGGTGGAACGTGCCCGTCGATGGCGCGAAGCCGGAACGCGGGTCCTCGGCATAGAGACGCGCCTCGATAGCGTGGCCGCGAGGCGTCGGCACTTCTTCCTGCGCCGGAAGCGCGCCGCCGCGCGCCACTTCGATCTGGAGCCGCACGAGGTCCAGGCCCGTCACGCACTCGGTCACGGGATGCTCGACCTGGAGGCGCGTGTTTACTTCCAGGAAAAAGAACTCTCCCGCCGGCGTGAGCAGGAATTCGACGGTTCCGGCGTTACGGTAGCCAATCGCTTCGCCCGCGGCGACCGCGGCCGCGCGGATCTTCTGGCTGAGCACCGGGGTCATCGCGGTGCTCGGCGATTCCTCGATGATCTTCTGGTGGCGCCGCTGGATCGAGCATTCGCGCTCGTAGAGATGGATCACGCGACCGTGTGCGTCGCCGAAGATTTGTACCTCGATGTGGCGCGCGGCCTCGAGATAGCGCTCGAGGTAAACGGTATCGTCGCCGAACGCCGAGAGCGCCTCGCGGCGGGCCGAGGCGACAGCCTCTCCGAGCTCCGCCGCGCTATGTACCACGCGCATGCCTCTGCCACCGCCGCCGGCCGAGGCCTTCACGACGACGGGTAGGCCGAGCTCGCCTGCCAGCCGCGCAAGCTCTGCCGCCGACGCGCCGTCGCGAAGCTCGCGACTCGGCAGTTGCGGCACGCCTGCGTGCTGCATGCGCCGCTTCGCCTCGAGCTTCGAGCCCATCGCGGCGACCACCTCGGGCGGAGGTCCCACGAACGTAAGCTCGCCGTCGCGGCACGCTGCGGCCAACGCCGCGTTCTCCGACAGGAAGCCGTAGCCCGGGTGCACCGCATCGGCGCCCGTGCGGCGCGCCGCATCCATGATTGCTTCGATGCGCAGGTATGACTCTGCCGGCGACGCACCGCCGAGCGCGACCGCCTCATCCGCCTCACGCACGAAGGGCGCGTCGCGATCGGGCTCCGAGAACACGGCCACCGTCGCGATGCCCATCTCGCGCGCGGTGCGCTGGATGCGCCGTGCGATCTCTCCCCGATTGGCGATCAGCAACTTCCGCATGCCGCCCTCACATCCGGAAGACGCCGAACTCGCGCGCGCCCCGGATCTCGTTCGAGTGCACGACGCAGAGCGCTATCCCGAGCACGGTCCGGCTGTCGCGCGGATCGATGATTCCGTCGTCGAAGAGCCGGCCGCTGGTGAAGGGTGCCAGTGACTCGCGCTCGATCTGGTCCTCGACGGTGCGCCGGCGCCCGGCGTCGGCCTCCTCGTCGAAGGGTTTTCCTGCTGCGGCCGCCGCCGCGCGCGCCACGATCGAGAGCGTTCCGGCGAGCTGCTCGGGGCCCATCACTGCCGTCTTCGCATTGGGCCAGAGGAAGAGAAATCGCGGTTCGTAGGCACGGCCGGACATGCCGTAGTTGCCCGCGCCGTAAGAGCCACCCACCTGGAGCGTCAGGTGGGGCACGCTGCTGTTCGAGACGGCGTTCACCATCATCGACCCGTGCTTGATGATGCCGCGCTGCTCGTACTGTCGCCCGACCATGTAGCCCGTGACGTTCTGCACGAACAGGAGCGGCAGATCGATCTTGTTGGCGAGCTGGATGAACTGGGCCGCCTTCTGCGATTCCTCCGAGAAGAGCACGCCCTGGTCGTTGGCGAGGATGCCGAGGTCGTAGCCGTGGATGCGCGCCCATCCCGTCACCAGGTTCGTGCCGTACAGCGGCTTGAACTCGTCGAACTCCGAGCCGTCCACTACGCGCGAGATCACCTCGCGGATCGGGAACGGCACCTTCATATCGGCCGAAGGGATACCGAGCAGCTCGTCGCTGTCGTAGCGCGGCTCATGCGGCGCCGCACTCGGGCCGTGGCCGAGCTTGCGCCATGCGAGGCGGGCGACGATGCGCCGGCCAAGCCGGATTGCGTCAGGCTCGTCGAGCGCCATGTAGTCAGCGAGGCCTGACAAGCTGGCATGCATTTCGGCGCCGCCGAGCTCCTCGTCATTAGCGTCCTCGCCCGTCGCCATCTTCACGAGCGGCGGGCCGCCTAGGAAGACCTTGGCGCGATTGCGCACCATGACCACGTAGTCGGAGAGGCCGGGCAAATAGGCGCCGCCGGCCGTCGAGTTGCCGAACACCAGTGCGATCGTCGGCACGCGCCGCCCCGAAGAACGCGTCAAGTTGCGGAACATCGCGCCGCCGGGCACGAAGATCTCCGCCTGGCGCGGCAGGTCCGCGCCTCCTGATTCGACCAGGTAGACGAGCGGGAGCCGGTTCTCGATCGAGATTTGGTACGCGCGCAACATCTTGGCGAGCGAGTACGGGTTTATGGCGCCGCCGCGCACGGTCGGGTCGTTGGCAAGGATCAGGCATTCCGTCCCGGAGACGACACCGATCCCGGTCACGAGCGATGCGCCGACCTCGTACTCGGTCTCGGCCGCCGCGTAGGGTGACAGTTCGAGGAACGGCGAGTCAGGGTCAACTAGCAGCTCGATACGCTCGCGCGGCAAAAGCTTCCCGCGCCGGTGATGCCGCTCGACGTAGCGCTCTCCGCCGCCGAGTAGCGCCTGGCGCTGCAACGCCGCGAGGCGGTCGAGCTTCTCGAGCATGGCCCGCCGATTGGCAATAAACGTCTCCGAGTGCGGGTCGATGCGGGTTGGCAAGATCGGCATTGGCTCAGCGCCTCGCGAATATCCTGACTGAGTGATGCTCACTTAACAGAGAACCGATGGTCGCGGAAGAGTTGGAAGAATTGGAGTTGATGAACGCGATGCGGGGCCGAAGAACGCTGCGGGTCCTTGCCTCGGATCGAGTCTCTGGCAAATGATACTCACATTCGAGCCCAGGAGGCCCTATGGCCCGCATCGCACCCGCTCCAAACCCCTACGAATTGACCGAAGATCAGTGCCACACGCTGGCGCTGGCCGACGAGTTCGCGCGCAAAGAGCTGGCGCCACTCGCGAGGAAGATGGACGACGACGAGTGGTGGCCAGAAGGACTCTTCCGTCGCCTCGGCGCGGCCGGCTACCTCGGCCTGACGATCCCGGAGTCGGAAGGCGGACCCGGACTCGACCTTTTTTCGTCGGCGCTGGTGGGCCAGGGCTTTGCGCGCTGGAACCAGGCCGTCGCCCTCTCGTGGCTTGCCCACGAGAATCTCTGCGTGAACAACATCCAGCGCAACGCGAGTCCGGAACAGAAGAAACGCTACTTGCCGGGTCTCGCCGACGGGACGCTGGTCGGCGCGCTCGGCCTCACCGAGCCTGGCGCTGGCTCCGACGCACTCGGCGGCATGCGCACGACAGCGCGACGCGACGGGGATCATTACGTGCTGAACGGCCGCAAGCTATTCATCACAAACGGCTCGATCGCCGATGTGCTGCTCGTGTACGCGAAGACTTCGCCGGAGCTTGGCCCCAAGGGCATCAGCGCGTTCCTCGTCGAGAAGAGCGCGCCTGGCTTTTCGGTGGCGCAGAAGCTCATCAAGATGGGCTTTCGCGGCAGCCCGACGGCGGAGCTGGTCTTCGACGACTGCCGGGTTCCCGTCGCCAACCGCGTACGTGAGGAAAACGCCGGCGTCGCGGTCGTCATGAGCGGCCTCGACCTCGAGCGCGCGGTGGGAGCGACCTTGTCGATCGGGATCGCTGAACGCTGCTTGCAGCTTGCCCTCGATTATGCGCGGCAACGCCGGCAGTTCGGCCGTCCGATCGGCGAGTTCCAAATCATCCAGGCAAAGCTCGCGGACATGTACACCGCGATCGAGTCGATGAGGATGCTTGCTTACAAGGCGCTCGCGGCCGTGAACGTGCTGGAGATCGGTGGCGGCGGGCGTGGCGGTGTCCATCAGCTCACCGCAGCGTCCATTCTCTACTGCGCGGAAGCGACCTCGCGCGTGGCAGCCGACGCCGTGCAGATTCACGGCGGCAGCGGCTTCATGTGGGAGATGGAGGTGAACCGCCTCTATCGTGCTTGCAAGCTGATGGAGATTGGTGCGGGCACGAGCGAGGTGCGGCGCATCATCATCGCCGAGGAGCTGCTGCGCTCAGGCGTCGCGGTGTGAGGTGGAGGCAGAGCAGAATCGTGACCGGTCGCGTGCTCGACGAAGATGGCCGCGCGATTCCTCACACCATGATCGAAATTTGGCAGGCGAATGCCGCTGGCCGCTAAAAAACTCCTCATACTTCACATCTGGATTGTGCCGCACGGCACTTCTGTCATTGAATTCAATGGAATTTTCGTCGGTACCACTGGAGACTGTGATAAATCTTGAAATTAGATTTGATCTGAATCGAACTCTACGAGGGGAACTCTAAAATTGAGGCACCAAATCATGATCTCGATCACGCGTCCAAAAGCGCACGCAATCACAGCAGCGGCAACCCTTCTCGGCGCTATCGTGCTTGCCACTCCTTTGTTCGCAGCTTCCACCGGTTCGACGGCTGCGACCAAATCACCCGCAGCGTCTTCGCGACAAGAGATGGCGTCGGCTGCGGTGACGGCGCCCGGACCTGGAACCGCATCGGTCGAGGCGCGTATCAAAGAGCTGCACAAAAAGCTCCACATCACGGATGCTCAGAAGACTCAATGGGACAACCTTGCCCAGGTGATGCGCGATAACGCGCAGGCGATGGTGGACTTACAGAAACAACGGGCCGCAGCCATGCAGTCGATGACCGCCGTTGACGTCGTCAAATCCTACTCGGAGGTCATCCAGGCACATGAGGACGGAATGAAGAAATTCATTCCGGCCTTCGAGGGTCTCTACAACAGTATGTCGGACGCGCAGAAGAAGACTGCCGACGCAATGTTCCGCGGCCGCGCGCGCTCCGAAGCAAAAAAAGCAGCTAGCAAAGAGAGCTAATGAATTGGGAGTCGCACCGGCGACGGAGTATCATCATGAAAACCTCGACTAAACACAGTAAAGACTCGCGATCCATGCTCGCGAGATTCGGCAAGATCGCGATGGCGCTCGCATTCGGTGGCTTGCTTTGCACGTTCCCCATGACCTCGGTGCTTGCCGCCGGCCATCATGGCGGCGGCCACGGCGGCGGCCACGGCGGCGGCCACCGCGGCGGCGGGCGTGGCGGGTATTACGGCGGTGGCCATCGCGGAGGTTGGGGCGGCGGCCATTGGGGCGGTGGTTATTGGGGCGGTGGTTATTACGCGCCCGGACCCTACTACTACGGGGCGCCTGAGCCCTACGACTACTATGGGCCGGAGCCGTACTACGGGCCGTACTACGGGCCGGGCTACGGGCCGGGCTACGAGTACGGTCCGCGTCCGCCATCTGGCTTCGGCCTCTTCTTCGGGCTCTAATCGCGGACGTAGTCTTTAGACCTGCGCTGCAACCCCGGTAACCTTCTCCTCGGACCGCAGGGCCGGACCTTCGCGTTGAAATCAAGCGCTTGGCGCCCACAACTTCCCGGATAGACCCAACGGGCATAAAATACCGTCACCCGCAAACCGCCCGCTGTCGGTGCTAATCCGATTCAGGATTGAAAATGGAAATTCCGGCTCATATAGAGTTAGCTCGGAAAGTTATAGGGAATATCTGTCAATCTGTCCGATCTTTCATAGACAGGTGACACACGATTTGAGATAAGCGCAGTATGACGCCGCTCGAACGCGTACACGTTGGTCTGATTGGTTGCGGGCGCATCGCCAGCCTGCAGGTCCTGGGCTATCGCGATCACTCGCGCGCGGAGCTGACAGCAATCTGTGACAACGACGAAGCGCTACTAGGTCAGCGACAGCAGGAGTGGCAACCAAAGAAGACGTATCGTGACTATCACCAGCTTCTCGCCGACTCCGACGTGAACGCCGTGGAGATACTGATACCACACCACTTGCATCGGGAGGTCGCCATCGCCGCGTTGAAGGCAGGCAAGCATGTGTCGTTGCAGAAGCCGCCGGCGTTGACGCTGCGCGAACTCGACGACGTGAATGAAGCGGCGAAAGCTGCGGGACGCCGGCTGCGTGTCTTCGAGAACTTCATGTACTATCCGCCGCACGTCAAGGCGCGCGCGCTGGTCCAGGAAGGCGCAATCGGTGAGCCCATCTCGGTGCGTATCAAGACGGCGGCCGGACGTTTCGATGACGGCTGGCGGGTGCCGGCCACGTCGCTAGCGTGGCGCATGAATCCGGAAACCTGCGGTGGCGGCCCAACCTGCTTCGACCACGGCTACCATTGCTACAACATGGCGCGCTTCTTCATCGCCGAGCCGGTCGAACGCGTGCACGCGTGGATTCACGTCAACCGGTTTGGGTCGGACGCTTTCTACGACGGGCCCGCTTTAATCAGTTGGAAGTACGCCGGCGTACCCAAGTTCGGCAGCTGGGAAGTCATCGCTTCGGTGGGCATGCGCGTACGCTCGAAGTACTACGCCAGTGACGACCGCATCGAAATCCACGGGACCGAGGGCATCATCTGGATCAACCGCTGCACCGGTTCTCTGCTCGACGAGCCTGCGCTGGTCCTGTATCGGGACGGCGAGACGCGCGGCTGGCACGACATTCCAAACGACTGGTCGGAAAGTTTTCGCCTCGGCGTGCACGATTTCATCGACGCGTTGATTAAAGGCCGCCAACCCCCACAGGATGCCGACGATGCAGCGGCAACGCTCCGCTTCGCCATCGCCGCCCACGTCTCGGCCTGCGAGCACCGCGAAGTGTGTCTCGACGAGATCGGGCCGGACACCAGAGCACGACTCCCGATCTGACTTGGCTCTCCGTCCCGAGAACTCGTGCTGGTGCCTTTGTGCAACGTGCGGGCGATGCCGTCCACGATCCACTGAAGCGGTCAGTAAGGCTTGCATGACAAGCTTTGTAGAATAATAGACGGAGCGAAGCGGCCAAGAGCCGCGATCCTCGCCGCGGTCCGGAAAGTGCCATAACGCTGGAATAAGCCGCTGCGCTCAGCAATTACGCGATAAGGGTATGAAGCCCGGCACCTTTGGTTTGAAAGGTGCCGGGCTTTTTGTTTTCTGGCAAAAGGAGAATCGCGGTTTAGATGACGGGATAGGGGGGAAAGGGATAAGTGTGTGAGAACTCAGTCGGGAAAACGCCAGTTTCAGGTGTTTCATGCCAACGCGAGACACTCATGGTCCGCTACGCCGCCGTGGAAAGGGTTTCGAACTTAACACCGGGCTCGAACTTCGCGTTTCAAACCGCGTGCTCTGGGTGCGAGTCTGAATCCGGGTTAAAATGGAAATTCCGGTTTACATTTGTCAAGGAATACCGTTGGCGGACATGGCCTGTCCGGGGAATTCGGAAAACGCCAGGCAATAAGTTATATTTGGCCCCGGCGCCGGATTATCCGGGCGCTGAGATCCCCAAGGAGTTCGTACCATGCCCAAGGCAGCGAAGAAGCAGCAAGAGCCCTCCGGACCTTTTGGGGATATGTTCCCCTATCGCGAAACCTTCGAGACCTTTCGCGAGCTGCCGACGAAGGGCCGCCAGCCCGAGGAGGTCATGCGCGAGTTGCGCAGCATCGCGCGCCAGGAAAACGTGCGCTGGCAGACCGGCCAGATCTCGGGCACCTACTTCCACGGCGGGATGGAGCACTATGCTTACCTCAACCGCGTGTTCGCGCTGTTCTCGCACGTCAACCCGCTGCACCGCGACATGTGCCCGAGCGGCACCAAATTCGAGGGCGAGATAATCGCGATGACCGCGCGGATGCTGGGCGCGGATCTCGCGCGCGAGAAGGATCCGCAGGCCGAGGTATGCGGAGCGATCACTTCGGGCGGCACCGAGAGCATCATCCTGCCGATGCTGGCGTACCGGGAGCAAGCCAAGGCCGAGCGCGCAATCACCGCGCCCGAGATGGTGGTGCCGGACACGATTCATCCGGCATTTTCCAAGGGCGCGCACTTTTTCGGCATCAAGCTGATTCGCGTGCCGGTCGGAGCCGATTACCTGGCCGACGTGGACGCGATGCGGCGCGCGATCGGGCCCAACACCATCGCGATCGCGGGTTCGGCGGCGAATTATCCGCACGGGCTGATCGATCCGATCGGGAAGTTGTCCGCCCTCGCGCTTGAAGCCGGCGTCGGCCTGCATGTCGATAGCTGCTTCGGCGGTTTCATCCTGCCGTGGATCGCAAAGCTCGGCTACGACGTTCCGCCGTTCGACTTCCGCCTGCCCGGCGTCACCTCGATGTCCTGCGATACGCACAAATGGGGCTATGGGCTCAAGGGCGCGTCGGTGGTGCTCTATCGCAATCGCGCGCTGCGCCGGCGCATGTACTTCACGATGCCCGACTGGCAGGGCGGCTTGTATGCGGCGCCCACGGTGGCGGGCACCCGCTCGCTGGGAATCAGCGCATCGACATGGGCGGCGATGGTCACGCTCGGCGAGGAAGGCTACCTGAAGGCGACCCGCCGCATCATGAAGGCGGCGGACACGATCAAGTCGGGAGTCGCAAAAATCCCGGAGCTCAAGATTATCGGCAAGCCGACCTACTGCATCGCGATTACGTCGGACAAGGTGGACATCCGCCACGTCCACGATTTTCTCGTGGAGCGTGGATGGCGGCTTAACGGGCTGCAGCGGCCCGCCGGCTTTCATATGTGCGTCACCTTGCTCCAGACAATTCCGGGATTGGCGGCGCGTTTCGTCAGAGACATCGCGGCCGGGGTCGATTACGCGAAGAATCCGCCGGCGACGCCCGCGCGCAGCGGCGCGATGTACGCCGGCAGCGCGGCTTCGCTCGATCCATCGATGGTGAATGAACTGATGCTGGCGTATCTCGACGCGAGCACCGAAGTCCCGTAACCGGGCCGGCTCCCGAGGACAACGGCCTATGCCAGCGATGGACGTTAAGAAACGATGCGGGCTTCGCCCGGTTAGAACGGTTTAGCCGGATCAAACCACCGGCGGAGGTCACTCGCGCGCCCTAGAAGTCGACCCGCAGGGAGCTGTTGAACGAGAGCTGAAAGGACCGTTCTTGCGTCTCACCCACCGCCTGTTCCTCCTCCGTACCGCCCCAATCGCGTCCAAACCCGCATCCATCAGGGCTTTTCTCGCATTTTATCAAATTGCTAATTCACTTAGAAAACGGAGATCCGGGCTTAGATCGCTTGTCATACTGCGCAGAACACGATTTCAAGACCGGTGCCTTCAACCACTCGGCCGCCCCTCCATTCCAAGAAAGATCACTTTTTCGCGACAGCTTCATCCTGCCACAGCTTGATACCGCCGAGCAGGCCCTCCGTATTGCTAACCACCTTGACGTTGGACGGCAACTTGAAGTGGTTATCGACTTGGGCGCCGGCGGCTTCGCAGATTGTTCTTCTTTCCCTTGCCCGCTCTTTGATTGATGGCTGACAACACTGCGCACATGAATTGTCGCGCGCGATTCGTTCGTTTATATACCAAACCGCATTTGCACGCATTGTTGTGGCGTGTGCGCGCCGCGACGTGGTAATTCAGGCCTCGCGGATCGGCCAGGGACGCATTTTTTGCAATCGCGAATAGCAAATTACTTCGGGTTGGAACTTGCCGGCACCACGTTTCGACGCGAGGTGCTGGCGGGCGTTACCACGTTCGTCACGATGTCGTACATAATCGCCGTCAATCCGGCCATTCTGAAAGCCGCGGGCATCCCCGAAGGACCTTCGATGGTCGCGACCGTGATGACTGCGGTGGTCGGAACGCTGGTGATGGGCCTGTACGCCAATCGTCCGTTCGCGATCGCGCCGTACATGGGCGAGAACGCGTTCGTCGCATACACGGTCGTGAAGGTGCTTGGCTACAGTTGGCAAACGGCGATGGCCGCCGTGTTCCTCGCGGGCGTGATGTTCGCGCTGTTGACCGTAGCGCGCGTACGGCAATGGATGGTCGAAGCGCTTCCGCCGGGGCTTTGCTACAGCTTCGGCGTGGGAATCGGACTGTTCCTCAGCTTCATCGGGCTCAACGAATCCGGAATCGTCGCGATTGGCGTGGCAGGCGCGCCGGTGAGGATCGGGAACCTCGCGGCGCCGTCGGTCGAGATCGCGGTGCTCAGCTTCGTGCTGATCGCGGTACTGATGGTCCGGCGCGTGCCGGGCGCAATCCTGCTCGGGATTTTGATCTCGGCTGTGATTGCATTTGTCGCGGGTGTCGCGAAGCCGCCGTCGGCGTGGGTCAGCGTGCCGCCGAATCCCGCGCCCATCATGCTGCAACTCAATCTGCGAGGCGCGTTGAGCGTCGGATTTTTCGGCGTACTGCTGACGATATTCGTGATGGCATTGATCGACACGATGGGTTCGCTAATCGGAGTCTCCGCGCGCGCCGGATTTCTCGACGCCGACGGGACGTTGCCGCAGATCGAACGCCCGATGCTTGCCGACGCAATCGCCACCATGTTCGCAGGCCTGGTGGGCACCACCACCTCAGGCGCGTACATCGAATCTGCGGCCGGCGTCCACGCCGGCGGACGCACGGGGTTGACGGCAGTGGTGGTCGCAGCTCTGTTCGCGATGTCGCTGTTCTTCGCGCCCCTGGTAGCTGCGATCCCGGCCGCGGCGTACGCGCCGGCGCTGATTGCCGTAGGCGCGATGATGGTTGCGCCGGTCGTCAAAATAGACTTCGACGATTACACCGAACTGATTCCCGCCTTTACGGTGATTGCCCTGATGAGTTTCACCTACAACATCGGGATCGGAATCACGGCCGGACTGATTCTTTATCCCTTGGTCAAGCTCGCCGCCGGACGCCGTAGCGAGGTCCACGCCGGATTGTGGTTGCTATGCGGCCTGTCGATTCTGTTTTACGTCTTTTATCCACACCAATAGCGAAGACGCCAATTGGCGCGTGTAGAGTTGCGTAATTGGCAAATCGCATTATTTGACTTAACACGCGGTCATACATAATTTCTTCTTGTTGGCGCCTGCGGGCGTCAACAAGGGTGAGAATGGCTGTTTTCACCAAGCAGTTCGCCAACACCGACGAGTATGAAAAATGGCTTGAGGAGGCGGGCGAACGGATCAGCGTGCTGTCGGTTACCAATCCGCCGGCGATGTATGGTTGGTCAACCCAACCGGGCACCGGGCTGATCGCGATCACATATGAGACTGACGATGAGTCGTTGGCGCCCGCCAGGAGCACGGCGGCAAAGATCGCGGCGGTCGTGCTCATCGCGGCGTTTTTTTTCGCCGTGTTTCTCTACCTGGCTTCAAAAATGTAGCCGCCCGGGCGTGCGACGGTCAGCGGCGAGCCGCTAATCGGTGCGATCTCGCGCCGGCGCGGGACTTAGCGAACCGGGCACGCGCGCTGTATGGTCGGGCGTCACGCGCAGCTTGCGAGTCTGCTCGTTGAAGAGTTGCGAGTACACGCCCGCGCGCTTCACGAGCTCCGAATGCGAACCGACCTCGACGATCTTCCCGCAATCGAGCACGACGATCACATCTGCATCGACCGCGCTGGCGAGCCGATGCGCAATCAGAAAGGACGTCCGCCCCTTCATCAGGCGGCGCACGGCGTCGTGAATCAGGTTTTCGACTTCCGAATCGAGTCCTGAGGTGGCTTCATCGAGGATCAAAATCGGCGGGTCTTTCAGAAACACGCGCGCCAGCGCGAGGCGCTGACGCTGACCGGTCGAAGGCCGCACGCCGCCCTCGCCTATCATCGTGTCGAGCTTGTCGGGCATCGAATCGACGAAGTCGCGGATGTTGGCCTGCTCGAGCGCGCGCCAAACATTTGCGTCGGGCGAGCCGGGGCGCCCATATTGCACGTTCTCGCGGATCGACGCGCTGAACAGGATCGCGTCCTGCGGAACAATCCCGATTGAATCGCGTAGCGACTTGAGGGTAACGGTCGCAATGTCGGCGCCGTCAATCAAAATTCGGCCGGCGGCCAGTTCGTAGAAGCGCGGAATCAGGCTGGCGAGCGTGGTCTTGCCGGCCCCCGAGCGCCCAACCAACGCCAGCGTGGTCCCGGCGGGGACGGCCAGGCTCACATCGTCGAGAATGAGGCGGATCGGTCCGCCGTCCAGCGGCTTGTAGCCAAAGCGCAGATGCTGGATCTCGACCATCCCGCTTTTCACTTTGAGCGCCGACGCACCGGGCAGGTCATGCACCTCGGGCGTCTCGTCGAAAAACGCGAAAATCCGCTCGATCGCGGCCAACGCAGTCGCCACGATGATCGACAATTCCGAGAACCGCTGGAGCGGCAGGTACAGCGCGCCGAGGAACGCAAAGAAGGCGACCACGGTTCCGATCGTCATCTGACGGTGCATGATCATCAGCGCGCCCGCCCAGATCACGATCAACGGTGCGCCGCGCGAGATGAACTCGGTGAACATCTGATGGGTCGAGGAAAGCTTCACGCTCTCAATAGTCAGGTCGTAAAGCTCGGTGGTTCGCTGATGGAAGCGGCGCGCCTCGTCCGCCTCGCGCGCAAATGATTTCGTCGTCGAGATTCCGGCGACGCGTTCCTGGAGCTCGCCGGAAAATTCCTCGACCACTTCCTGAAGGTCGTGACTGGTCTCCTTGATTCTCGGCGAGAGAATTCTGATCACCGCGACGTAGAACGGAATGACTATCAGCGAGATCCACGCCAGGCGCACGTTGAGGTAGAACAACAGCCAAATCACGAAGCCCAGCGACACGCCGTCCATCCAGATGTTTATCATCGCCGAGCCGACGAAATTCTGCGCCATCGAGATGTCGGAAATGAAGCGCGAGACCACCGCACCCGAAGCCGTGCGATCGAAAAACGAATGCGACAGGCGCTGCATATGCAGATACAGCGCGTAGCGCAGGTCGAAGATCAGGCGATGACCCGCCATGCTCGCCCAGTAGTTGCGATAGTAAGTCGCAATCGCCTGAACGGCGAAGAGCGCGAACAGGGCAGCCGTCAAAGCTTCGAGCTTGGCCGCCGATCCCGCGCCGAGATTAAGCGTCGCAGCAAGCGAGCTGCACCATCGGTCGATCATCTGGTTCAAATGCTCAGGATGCGGCTGCGGAACCAGTAAAACGTCGAAGACATATTTGAAGGCGAGCGGAAATGCGAGCGGCAGCGTGAATTTCAGAATGCCCATGACGGAGCCGCCCGCCACCAGCCATAGATGCGGCCGGACGTAGCCGAGAAAGCGCACCAGCGCAGTCTGCGGAACGATACGGTCGAAGAGCCGCTCGAAAAAGCCGCGGCTACGTTGGTCGGGTTCGTCGGGAGCGTCTTTCGACGCCCGAGAGGAACAGTCCGGCGTCTCCGGCGCGCCGGCTATCAATCCAGAACCACGATTTGGCATACCGAGAGTTAGCAGCGCCGCACGACGCACAAAACATGCGGGGGCGATTGTTCCCCTTCCCACATGGGCCGGTTCACAATCGCTTTGCGCTAGGCGTGGATTCGGGGGCGGCGATTGGACCACGGCGCGGCTTGCTCGATTTGGGCGGCCAGCCGCAGCAGCAGATCTTCGCGGCCGTACGCAGCGACGAGCTGAACACCGACCGGGAGGCCCTCGGGCGTCATGTGCAGCGGGAGCGAGATGGCGGGATTGCCGGCGACGTTCCATGGAATCGTGAACGGGCTGACATTGGCCATCCGCCGTCCTATGTCGGCTGGATGCTCGCCCGGTCCGAGCTTGAAGAATCCTAGCGGCGGCGCGGGAGTGGCTAAAGTCGAAGTGACGAGGATATCGAATCCTCCGCTCCACCATCGCGCGGTCGCACGCGAAAATTCGTTGATCCATTCACGTGCGAGGATCAATTGCACCGCCGACACCTGGCGGCCAGTTTCGACGAGAAACCAGGTCCACGGATCTAAATCTTCGGCGACGACGGAGCGGCCAAGAATTCTTTCCGCGTCCACCGCGTGGGCGGCTTCGCCGGATGCGATCAGGATGCCGACCGGGTCGCCGATGCGGTCATCGTCGAGCGCGGCAGGATGATTTTGCTCGACCTTGTGGCCTATCGACTCCATCAGCTTCGCGCAGTTGCGAACTGCGGCCACGCAATCGGCATCGATGCCCGGATGGAATGACGGCGCCCGATCCATGAAGCCGATTCGAAGCGGGCCGGGCGGGAGCGCTGCTTCGTCGCGAAAGGGACGCGGCGGCGCCGGCGCCGTGTAGGGATCGCCGGGCATGTAGCCGCCGACAACGTCGAGCGCCGCGGCCGCGTCTCGCACGGATCGGACGAGCGCGCCTTCCTCGCCCATTCCGTGCCAGATATCGGCGTGCAGCGGTCCGAACGAGGTCCGGCCGCGCGAAGGCTTGAGCCCGACGATTCCGCAGAATGACGCCGGAATGCGAATCGAGCCGCCCGCATCGTTGCCGTGGGCAATCGGGACTATCCCGGACGCAACGGACGCGCCCGCACCGCCGCTCGATCCACCGACACCGCGTTCGAGATTCCAGGGATTGCGCGTAGGTCCCCATGCGCGAGTTTCGGTCGCGATCGACGGACCCCATTCGGGCACCGTAGTTTGTCCGATCGCGATCAGGCCGGCGCCGCGAAATTTCGCGGCGACATTGGAAGTGGATCGCGCCGTGACCCGCGCGTCCTTGAACGGTTTCCATCCCCAGCTAATCGGCTCGCCGGTTACCATCTCGGACAGATCTTTCAGCAGGAAGGGTACGCCGTGAAAAATACCCGGTGGATGCTTTTGCCCTATGGCGGCCTCGGCGCGCGCCTTGTCGAATCACGGATAGATCACACAATTCAGTTGCGGGTTGATACGTTCGACGCGTTCGATTGCTGCGTCAACCAATTCGCGGGCCGTGGCCTTACCCGTCGCGACGAGATTGGCCTGCGCGGTCGCATCCATCCAGGCGAGTTCGGCGGGACTCAGAGGCGTGGTCATGGCGCGAACCTACCGCAACGGAGGTGCTTCGTCCATCACAGGGAGAACCAACCCTGCCCCATCGCAGCGGGGACTATGTTGCGTTGACACTCATGCGGGCAAAGCACAGCGAAAGTTCAGGGTGTCATAGTTCAGCCTGAAAGGACTCCGATGATAGTGCTATTCGTCATTTTGGCCCCAATTTGCGGATGTTTGAGCGAAGGAGCTGACATGAAAATCGGGAACTTACTTTGCGGCGTTCTAATCGCCGGCATATTAATTGCCGGTAGTGCGGCGCCGGGGCGCGCGCAGGTCCAGGTGCGCCTGCGACCGCCGAATGTGATGACCTACTGTTCGTCGGTCGGCTCCGGCGGTGCGTCAGTCAGCACAAGCTGCCCGGCGGCCGCGGGACTGACGAACTATTTATGGAAGATCGACGCGAGCTGCAGCAGCCCCGCCTCGACCGCGAGCGGAGTTGTGACTGTGACGGGAACTCGGGGCGGAACTTTATCATATGAATTCGACGAGGTGAGCGGCGGCGCGCCGGAACTGGACGATGCGTTCCCACCGATTCAGGCGAGCGCGACCAATACGGCGATCGTCGTGACCGTTCCCGCGATTAGTGGCGGAGGAGCATGCGTTGCCTGTGCATTCTGCTCGCAGCAATAACCGTGGCGACGGTGGCGGCCGTTGGCACGGCTGGCCAGTGTCAGTGTTAATACTGCGCTGTCGCCGCCGCGACCACGCCGATGGCCTGTGCGGCCGCTGGCGAGGCTGGCCAGTGTTCTTCTTTCTTTTGACACTGGGTGCAGGGGTCAGCCCCTGCCCGGCGCTGGCGGGCAGCCCTGTAGTCGATGGTACGCCTACGGCAGCAAGCATCACATCGGGCACCCCCTTTCCGACGAGTCTTCCTGGTGGTTTTGGCTCGGCAAATGCCGGTGACTGCTGCATTATCCTGTACTGCGGCACTCAAGCTCTTTCTACGTCGGCTGGTTGTGCTGCGAGTGGGTCAGGTTGGACGCCATATACCTTCCCCGCTTGGAACACGAGTTACACTGCGGAAATACTCACCCACGTCTATGCGAGTAGCGACACGGCTCCTACCTGCGACCTTGGCGCAGCCGGCGCCGGTTCATGGAATTTGCTCTGCTACAAAAGCTCTAATGGCTGTGCATTCGCAGCCGGGCCAACGCCGCAGAATGGCTCGGCCAGCACGACCGTCTCGGGACCGGGAATCACCGGCACTTCCGGCGATGCTCACCTCTTTTTCACTTGTGCATACGGAAGTGACACTTTCTCGAAATATAGCAATAGTCTGGTTCAAGAAGTAACGCAGGCCTACGCTTACTCCAGCACGGGGGTAGCTGACGCGGTTTTCAGTAGTTCCGGTGCGCAGCCCACGGCACAAGCGACAATCAGCACAAGTAAGGTGAACATCGGTATCGAAGCCGACCTTGAAGCGAGCCACACACCGACTGGCACGGTCACTGCGACTCCAACGGCTACGGCGAGCGCGACTCCAACAGCGACTACTACGGCGACTGCGACCGCGACGCCCACCGCAACTGCCACAGCAACGGTTACGTCGACGGCGACTACATCGGCAACGGCCACGGCAACCGCGACCGCAACGGTCACAGCAACTGCGACCGCTACGGCAACTGCGACGCCTACTGGCACGGCATCTCCCGCACTGATGCAGCACCATCTCGAGCAAACATGGTGGTGGGAATCACCTTGGGTAGGGCGGTGACTGACGCCAGGCCGCGCTCGGCGATCCGTTACTGGTATCTCGAGCTAGCCTAGCAGCCCGTGGTGAAAGTCGGTGACGATTCGATCGATGGCCAGAATGGATTGGCTGTACTAAACTGTCGCGCATGGCAATGGGAACCCGACAGAGTGAGCAAGCGTCGTTGTGGGTCGCGACCGCGGAGCTGCCGAAGTCTCCGGGGCATCCGTTCTACACGCGGCTGAATGCGCTGCTGGACGCCGAGGACTTCGATCGGTTTGTCGAAGGCAAGTGCACCAAGTTCTACGCGCCGGTCATGGGACGGCCGAGCCTGGCGCCCGGTCGGTACTTCCGGTTGTTGCTGGTCGGCTACTTTGAAGGGATCGACTCGGAACGCGGGATTGCCTGGCGCGCGACCGACTCGCTGGCGGTCCGCAGTTTTCTGCGGCTGCCGGTGGACGAGCCGCCCCCGGATCATTCGACGATTTCTCGGACGCGGCGCGCCATCGACCTCGAGACCCACCGCGCCGTCTTCACGTGGGTGCAGCAACGGCTGGTGGAGGCGGGATTGCTC
>OCZT010000627.1_pt1 | contig 35469 bp, 30 predicted proteins | sample 1539031 | NCBI WGS metagenome assembly OCZT01 (sample SAMEA3539308, study PRJEB22396) | soil metagenome | biome: tundra; feature: field; material: soil | place: USA | collected 2010-05 | depth 0.15 m | reverse complement strand
AAGTAAAAATTAGCGGATACAGAGGACAAAAAGTTGCAGCCGAAATGTTGGCAAGCATGTATGATGCATCACTGGATCAGTTCAAACCACATAGTTGGAGTGCACTTAATATCTGGCAAAATAATTATCAATCAAATAACTGGAATGGGTATCAAAATTTTACTTCAGTACGATCTTTTGAAAAATGGTGGAATGAAGATTATCTTCAACAGAAAGAAAAAACATATGATGCATTATTATCTCTTGGTTATGGAAATACAATAAGAATCAGAGGGAATTCCTCAATAATGAGAGATAGTAAAGAAATGCTTGAAATGATGATGCAAAGTGCGCCAACACAACTAAATGCAACCGTTGTAATTGGATATGGCACGCAAAAACAAAAAGGTGATACTCTTACATATAATGATTTCAATCCTTATCGAGGTAATAAATTTTTACAGAAAAAAGATGAACAGCCGACAAACATTGATCAATCGCAAATTCAAATTCGAAAAAATTTCAACGAAACTGCATTCTTCTTTCCTGAATTAAGAACAGATAAAGATGGCAATATCGAATTCAGCTTTACCATGCCTGAAGCGCTTACGCAATGGAAGCTGATGACATTGGCGCATACAAAAGATCTTTCAAGCGGCTATGCAGAAAGAACCGTTATCACACAAAAAGAATTAATGGTTCAGCCTAATGCACCAAGGTTTGTAAGAGAAGGTGACCGTATGGAATTCAGTGCCAAGATTGTGAACATGAGTGATAAAGAAATTCGTGGTCAGTCTCAATTGCAATTACTGAATGCCTCAACAATGAATCCTGTTGATGGATTATTTAAGAATGCTATCCCAACAAAATCTTTTACAATTCCCGCTGGGCAAAGTGCTGCTGTAAAATTCAGCATTGAAATTCCTTACAATTATAATAATGCTTTGGTTTATAGAATAGTCGCAAAAGCCGGTGAGGTCAGTGATGGCGAAGAAGCTGCAATCCCTGTTCTTACCAATCGCATGTTAGTTACAGAAACTATGCCTTTGCCGGTAAGAGGAAACACAACTAAAAATTTCACGTTCCAAAAATTATTGAACTCTGGCAGCAGCACAACGTTGACAAATTTTTCATTGACCACAGAATTTACAACCAATCCTGCATGGTATGCAGTGCAGGCTCTGCCCTATTTAATGGAATATCCTTATGAATGTGCAGAGCAAACATTCAATCGCTATTATGCCAATAGTATTGCATCAAAAATTGTAAACTCTTCTCCTAAAATAAAAAAGGTATTTGAATCATGGGCTTCAAAAGTCTCCCCCACCGGGGGAGATTTAGAGGGGGCCGCATTGCTTTCCAATCTTCAAAAGAATGAAGAATTAAAATCTGTTTTGTTGCAGGAAACACCATGGGTATTGCAGGCGCAAAATGAAACACAGCAAAAGAAAAACATTGCATTGTTGTTTGATATGATCCGCATGAGTAAAGAACTGGAATCTTCTCTTACCAAATTAAAAGATATGCAGGCTTCCAATGGCGGCTTTGTATGGTTCAAAGGCGGACGTGATGATCGTTACATGACACAATATATTATCACAGGAATCGGTCATTTAAAAAAACTGGGAGCCATTACAAAACAACATGAACAAAAAATAAATGCCATACTACAAACTGCTATCCCATATTTAGATAAAAGATTGAAAGAGGATTATGACAACCTGATAAAATACAAAGTCAATCTTAACAACAATAATTTAAGCACTATAGCAATTCATTATTTGTATATGCGCAGCTTCTTCCCTGAATATCCAATTGCAAAAGAAACACAAACTGCCTATAATTATTATCGTGAGCAAGCAAAAAAATACTGGCTCAGTCAAAGTAAATATATGCAGGCAATGATCGCCTTATCGCTGCACAGAACCAATGATAATACAACACCGCAGGCAATTACCAGGTCATTAAAAGAGAACTCCATCAACAATGAAGAATTAGGAATGTATTGGAAAGAATGGGATAACCGTGGCTGGTGGTGGTACCAGGCTCCTATCGAATCGCAGGCAATGATGATAGAAGCTTTCAGTGAAGTTGATAAAGACAATAAAGTAGTTGACGATCTTAAAACATGGTTGTTGAAAAATAAACAAACCAATAACTGGAAAACCACCAAAGCCACTGCAGAAGCATGTTACGCATTATTATTGCAAGGCACCGATTGGCTGAGTGAAGAAAAAAATGTAACCATAAAATTAGGCAGCACGATCATAAACAGTAAAGATGAAAAGCAGGAAGCGGGTACAGGCTATTTCAAAACAAAAATTGATGGCGACAAAGTAAAACCTGAAATGGGAAATATTTCTGTAACGGTCTCACCAATAAACCAATTAACGGATAAACCAATTAACGGCTCTGCGGCATGGGGCGCCGTTTACTGGCAATATTTTGAAAATCTTGATAAAATAACTTTTGCGGAAACACCGCTTAAGCTTAGCAAAAAATTATTCATCGAAAAAAATTCTGATACAGGTCCGGTGCTTACACCTGTAAATGACGGAACGCAATTAAAGGTTGGCGATAAAATAAAAGTGCGGATAGAATTAAGAGTTGACCGTGATATGGAATACGTTCACATGAAAGATATGAGGGCATCTTGCATGGAGCCGGTAAATGTTATCAGCCAATATAAATACCAGGGCGGTCTCGGATATTATGAAAGTACCAAAGATGCAAGCACCAACTTCTTTTTTGGCTGGCTTGCAAAAGGCACTTACGTTTTTGAATACCCGATGTTTGTAACACACAGTGGCAACTTCAGCAATGGCATTACAACTATTCAATGCATGTACGCTCCCGGGTTTACAGCACACAGCGAAGGCGTAAGAGTAAATGTTGCGGAGTAGGTATCAGGCCACTGCAGTGGCCAGACACCTAAAGCATTAGTCTTTTCGACGAGCCTTTTCTTATATTTGTCCCTATAATTATCGGGATTGATTTTTGGTAACCGGCATTTGTTTATTAATTAAACATCGTTGTGTCACTCACTTCATCGGCATACCAACAGGCATCATTTTTTTGCATTCACGCAAAGATGCTAAGGAACAAAGACGCTAAGTCATCTTTGCTAACTTATTAATCTTTGCGCCTTTGCGTGAAAAAATAACACAACTCAAATGTATAGAACTCACACCTGTGGCGAATTAAGGATCGCAGATCTAAATAAAGAAGTTAGCCTTGCCGGCTGGGTGCAAACTGTTCGCAAATTCGGCAGCATCACATTTGTTGACCTGCGGGATCGATATGGGATTACGCAATTATTATTTTCAGAAACACTGAATGCTGACCTGGATGCAAATCCTTTGGGAAGAGAATTTGTTTTGCAGGTGAAGGGCAAAGTGAATGAGCGCAGCAATAAAAATAAAAACATTCCAACTGGTGATATTGAAATTGTTGTTTCAGAATTTACTATTTTAAACAAGTCAGCAGTTCCACCGTTCACCATACAGGATGATACCGACGGTGGCGAAGATATAAGAATGAAATATCGCTTCCTTGATCTTAGGAGAAATGCGGTTAAAAAAAATATTGAACTCCGCTATGCAGTAAACCGTGCCGCAAGAAATTATCTGCACCAGAATAATTTCATTGACATTGAAACACCTTTCTTAATTAAATCAACTCCGGAAGGTGCAAGAGATTTTGTAGTTCCTTCACGAATGAATCCGGGAGAATTTTATGCCCTGCCGCAATCTCCGCAAACATTTAAGCAATTATTGATGGTAAGCGGTTACGACCGGTATTATCAAATTGTAAAATGTTTCCGTGATGAAGACCTGAGAGCAGATCGCCAGCCGGAGTTTACACAGATAGATTGTGAAATGGCATTTGTAGAGCAGGAAGATATTCTGCAGATGTTTGAAGGCATGGTTAAGAATATTTTTAAAGAAGTAAAAGGCATTGATTACACAGAGCCTGTACAAATTATGACATGGGAAGAAGTAATGTGGAATTATGGTAATGACAAGCCGGATATTCGTTTTGAAATGAAGATCACTAATCTCAAGTTTCCTGCACATACTTTTCCCAAAAAAGAAAGCAAAGAAAGTTTGATTGGTGAAGTGGATTTTAAAGTGTTTGATGAAGCAGAGACAGTAGTCGCAATTGCGGTTCCAGAAGGAGTTTATTATACTAGAAAAAAGGTAGACGAATTAACTGATTGGGTTAAACGTCCTCAAATTGGCATGAAAGGTATAGTCATAATTAGGTGTAACGAAGATGGAACTTATAATAGCAGCGTCAATAAGTTTTACAGTGAAGAAAAATTGAAAGCCATTGCAGAATATGCCAATGCAAAGCTAGGTGATCTGATTCTCATTCTTGCCGGTGCAGAAGAAAAAACCAGAAAAGCAATCAGTGAATTGAGAATGGAAATGGCAGAAAGACTTGGCTTAAGAAAGAAAGATGAATTCAAACTTTTGTGGGTTACTGATTTCCCTTTGTTTGAATATGATGAAGAAGGCAACCGCTGGGTAGCACGTCATCATCCTTTTACTTCTCCAAAGCCTGAGCATATTGAAGTGATGATAAACAATGATCCTAAAATAAAAGATCCAGATAAATATTTGGAACATCCTTATGCAAATATTAAGGCGAATGCTTATGATATGGTGTTGAACGGAAACGAGATCGGCGGCGGGTCAATAAGAATTTTTAAAAGAGACCTGCAGGAAAAAATGTTTGCTGCCCTCGGTATGAGCAAAGAAGAAGCACAACATAAGTTTGGATTTTTACTTGGCGCATTTGAATATGGCGCTCCTCCACATGGTGGCATTGCTTTTGGCTTTGACAGGCTCTGTGCAATTCTCGGCGGCAGTGAATCTATCAGGGATTTTATTGCTTTCCCGAAAAATAATAGCGGACGTGATGTAATGATAGATGCACCATCAACTATTGATGATAAACAGTTTGATGAGTTGCAGATAAAATTAGATTTGAAATAATTAGTAACTTTAGTAAGATGAAGATTCAGATTGAACCTCATACCTTACAAAAAGCAATAGAAAGAGGTGCTACTGAGAAGGAAATAATAGAAGTGCTGGAATCAGGGATAAATATTTTAGGCAAATACGGAAGACCAGGTAAATCCAAAGTATTTCTCTTTAACAATAAAAGGATTGGCAGGTATTATGAACAGAAAAAGATTGAAGTCTATTATGTAATTGAACGGGAAACAATTTTTACAATAACAGTATATGTCTTTTACGGAAAATTTTAAATTATGACAATTCATTACGACAGTAAAACCGATCTTTTATATTTAAGAATTGAGTCTGCTACACAGGAAGTAATTAATAAAAGAGTCTCAGAAGAAATGGTTTTGGATATTGGAGAAAATGAAAAAATAATAGGTATAGAAATTATGGATGCATCTAAACATATAAATCTCGAAAAGTTGATGCCTATTGAATATTCAAAGGCTCTTTAAATTATTCGCAACCTTGTTATAAATCCAACCAGGCTTTTTTATTGCAGCTTATTTTATGTATACAGATTATCTCGAAGAGAAATAACTAATTTTTTTCACTTTTCTTTTTACACTAATCATTCTAACTTCTTTCTTATTCAAAATTAAATATGAAATATTACAACTCTTCTAACTGTGTAAACTGATCTCAGCAATCGTCTTCTCTTAAATTTTTAAATTGAATTAATTTTACACTTTCTCAGTAAAAAATTATTGTGGCACAAACACCATTAGCAGAACGACTTCGTCCTAATACTTTAGACGATCTTGTGGGTCAGGAACATCTCACCGGCAAAGGAAGCATTTTGCGTACTGCTATTGAGCAGGGGAAAATTCCATCAATGATTCTTTGGGGTCCACCCGGAGTTGGTAAAACCACTATAGCAAATATCATTGCACATACACTCAATGCATCATTTTATACTTTAAGTGCAATTTCTTCAGGTGTAAAAGAAGTGAGAGAAATAATTGAAGAAGCAAAATCAAAAGAAAAAGCAATTTTATTTATTGATGAGATACATCGCTTTAATAAAGGTCAGCAGGATGCATTACTTGGCGCTGTAGAAAAAGGCATAATTACTTTAATAGGCGCTACCACAGAAAATCCTTCTTTTGAAGTTATCAGCTCTTTGCTTAGCCGTTGCCAGGTATATGTTTTAAAGCCTTTGAATGAAAAAGATCTTACTAAACTATTACATGAGGCAATTGAAAAAGATATTTTTCTAAAAGAAAAAAAGATAGAATTAAAAGAAACAGAAGCGCTGCTGAATATTTCCGGCGGCGATGCAAGAAAACTTTATAATCTTTTAGAGTTGGTAGCATCCCAGTTCCCCTCTCCTGAAGGAGAGGAGGTTGGGGGTGAGGTTACAGATGATCTCGTAATGCAGATTGCCCAACAAAAAATTGCTTTGTATGATAAAAAAGGCGAGCAGCATTATGATATCATTTCTGCATTTATAAAAAGCATGAGAGGCAGCGACCCAAATGGCGCTGTATACTGGCTTGCACGAATGATAGAGGGCGGAGAAGATGTAAAATTCATTGCACGGCGTATGATGATATTTGCCAGTGAAGATGTTGGCAATGCCAATCCTAATGCACTTTTGCTGGCAACCAATACTTTCCAGGCTGTGCATGTTATTGGCTATCCCGAGGCAAGAATTATTTTATCTCAGTGTGCCACTTATCTTGCTTCCTGTGTAAAAAGCAATGCAAGTTACATGGCAATTAGTGAGGCAATGGATGCTGTTAAGCAACATGGCGATCTGCCTGTGCCTTTGCACATCCGAAATGCGCCAACAAAACTTATGAAAAATTTGAATTACGGAAAAGATTATAAATACTCACATTTAGGCAAGGGAAATTTTATTGAACAGGAATATTTACCAGAAAAACTTTCGGGTACAAAATTTTATGATCCCGGTGATAATGCAAGAGAGAATGAGCTTAGAAAATTTTTAAAAGACAGATGGAAAGATAAATACGGTTACTAAATGTGAATATATTCGTATCCAATGTTTATTTCTGCCATTCCTTCTGTGGATAACCTTGTTAGAAAGACGTGTAAATTATAACCTAAAAAAATTTGGAATTCGCTCCCTTACAATACTACCTTGTGTATGCAATTAGAGGAGCGAAATTCTATAAAAAGTTGATCGCAAATTTAAAAGCAAAGGCATCGGGTTAGTAAGTGTACAAGCTTCGGCTGGTATTAAATACAAAACTTGGTGCTTTTTTTATTGCCATAACTTCAGTATATTTTCCATCTGAGAATTTATTTTATTCCTACGCCATCCAATAGTTAATTTGCAGGATGAATATTACCTGGTCATGCAAAGCGTTTAACACCTTAACACCTGATGAATTATATTCTATCTTACAATTAAGAAATGAAGTTTTTGTTGTGGAACAAAACTGTGTTTTCCAGGATTGTGATGATAAAGATCAACAGTCATATCACTTTATGGGATGGCAGCACAATAAACTCATTGCTTACACCCGTTTAATGCCTGCAGGCCTTGCTTATGAAGAAATATCAATCGGAAGAGTTGTAATATCGCCATCAATAAGACGTATCAAAATTGGCAAAGAACTTATGATAAGATCTATTGATAAACTGCATGAACTATTTGGAAAAATGCCTGTAAAAATCGGTGCACAGCTATATCTAAAACGCTTTTACGAATCACTCGGTTTTACACAAAGCAGCGATGTTTATTTAGAAGATGGCATAGAACATATAAAAATGATTCGTAATTAATTCCTTTTTCACAATAAAGCACACATAGTGCCGTTATTCATTAGCGAATAACTTTTTTAGTTTAGTTATTCAGTAAGAATTATATCCAATATCTGTAGAAAGACAAATCTGATCTTCTTATGAAAAAACGTTTACAAACCGTTTTTCTGATGAAATTCGGTATACGCCTGGGGGCATTTACGAAAGCGATATGGAAAGAAAAGCTGCGCATCAGTTAAGATGCTCTGCTAAATTTTAAAATAATATTTTATGAATACGATAATTAATATACGAGTTCATTTTTTTAAAAGCTTACTGTTATTAACAGCATTTTTTTTATTAGAAAGTTTTTTAATCAAACCTGACTATAAAAAAATTTCATTAAATATCGTAATTGTAAAAGTTGAGCAGGAGAGCAACGATATTGCTGTATCTGTAAAAACATCAGAAAACAATAAGGTTGAGTTTTATATGTTTAACGTAGAAGGAAAGCTAATAAAAGAATTAAACATAAGCGGCTCAAAAAAAATAAATATTACACAGCTTGAAAAAGGATTGTACACGTATGATTTTTTCAGCAAAGATGAAAGATTAAAAAGCGGAAAAATAGAATTAAAATAATTTAAAATGTTGTTCATCTATGAGTAACATCCGGCAAAGTATATAATAAAAGTTAAGCCCTGGAAAACGATGCACAATCATGTGTAATGTAAACCCCTGAAACCACATTCATTTAACTTTGTTACTATGCTTTGCCTTCTTTTTTGATAAACATTTATTAATACTTCACCTTCTTTTAATAATTATTATTTATTTTATGCGAAACTTATAATATGAAAAAAGGACAACTAACAGCACTGATAATTTTTGCAATCGTATTTACATCCTGTGAGTTCAAATGCAATATTGGAAAAGACACTGAAAAGAAGGATCAGCAGAAAGATAGTACGATTCAAAAACCATCAAATAAAAACAACTCTCCACAAACACTTAATGGCATTGAATTAAGTACAAACGAAGTGCAGGTAAACAGGGCTTTCCTCTCTTTAGAAAGCGGAAATCTTGTACCATCAGATAATACCGTAGCATTAGGTGAAAAGATTAGTTTGGTTATTAACATTGATAATGGCTGGAAAGAAATTGACGGTAAAAGCTTTATTGGCGCTTCTGAAAAAATAACAACAGATAATGGAACAACACTGCTTGACACAGGTGACATGTTTGCAGCTTATGATCAAACCGGTCTTGATCCTACAGACGCAAAAGTTATTACACTAAAAGCAATAATAACCAGCAAGCCTTCTGGTCCGGTGGAATATTACGTTGTAAACTTTAGAGTGTGGGATAAAAAAGGAAGCGGAGAAATTACCGGTAAATATAAGTTCTATATAAAATAATTTACCTCAATTCCTTATTTAAAAATTTTGCTGTATAGCTTTCTTTATTTTTAATAAGATCTTCCGGCGTGCCTTCAAATAAAATTCTGCCTCCTTCATCTCCGCCTTCAGGGCCAAGGTCAATTATATGATCAGCAATTTTAATAACGTCCATATTATGTTCAATAACTAAAACCGTATTGCCTCTGTCAACTAATTTATTCAATACATCAGCAAGGTGCTGAATATCCTGGAAATGCAAACCCGTTGTAGGCTCATCTAAAATATAAAATGTTTTTCCCGTATCTCTTTTTCCCAATTCAGTGGAAAGTTTCACCCGTTGAGCTTCACCACCACTAAGGGTTACAGCGCTTTGTCCCAATGTTATATATCCTAATCCTACATCCTGCAATACTTTTATCTTTCTATATATATATGGTACGTTTTTAAAGAACTCTACCGCTTCATCCACCGTCATATCTAATACATCACTGATGGATTTTCCTTTGTATCGTATCTCCAACGTTTCGCGATTGTACCTTTTACCATTACACTTTTCGCAATGCACATATACATCAGGCAAAAAATTCATTTCAATAACTTTCATTCCACCACCTTCGCAAACATCGCATCTCCCGCTTTTTACATTAAAAGAAAAACGGCCTGCTGTATAGCCCCGAATTTTTGCCTCAGGCACAGCAGCAAATAATGTTCTGATATCAGTAAAAAATCCGCAATAAGTTGCAGGGTTGCTTCTTGGTGTTCTGCCAATTGGTGACTGATTTATTTCAATCACCTTATCAATATTTTCCAATCCATCAATAGTTTTAAATTCCATCGGGGTCATTTTACTATTGTATGCATGTTTGCTTAAAATTGGATAAAGTGTTTCATTTATTAAAGTTGATTTACCGCTTCCACTTACACCGGTAATGCAAATAAATTTTCCTAACGGAAATGTTGCGGTTACATCCTTTAAATTATTTCCTGAAGCCCCTTTTAATTTTAATGTTTTCCCATTCCCTTTTCTTCTTTCTGCAGGAACAGGAATTTTTTTATGCCCGTTGAGATAAGAAGAAGTTACAGTGTCTAATTTCAAAAGATCTTTTGGTATACCTGATGCAACAATTTCTCCACCATGCTTGCCGGCATCGGGGCCAATATCAATCAAATAATCTGCAGCAAGCATAATGTCTTTATCATGCTCAACAACTATAACACTGTTACCAATATTGCGTAAATTATTTAATGCATCTATTAAACGATGATTATCCCTCTGATGCAATCCAATGCTTGGCTCATCTAAAATATATGTTATCCCCTGCAGCTGCGATCCAATTTGTGTGGCAAGCCTTATACGCTGAGATTCTCCACCACTAAGGCTTTTAGAAGACCGGCTCATGCTGAGATAATTTAAACCTACATCTAATAAAAACTGAAGCCGATCTCTTATCTCTTTTAAAATATCCTTTGCTATCTGGTTCTGCCGGTTACTTAACCTATCTTCAATTTCATCAAACCAAACAATTAATTTATCAAGATTTAATTCGCTTAGTTCTGCAATATCTCTTCCATCAATTCTAAACCATAAACTTTCCTTTCTTAATCTTTTTCCATTGCAGGTTGTACAGGTCTTTAGTTGAAAATATTTTTCCACCCATGCTCTCATTCCTTCACTGGTGGTGCTGGCGCTAAACCATCTTTTAAGCATGTTTACTATGCCTTCATATTCTGTTGTATAATATGCTTTAGCTCCGTCAACTTCTTCATTTTCATTTTCTGTAATAATTGTTTCATTCAGGTCAAATTCTACTGTATCATCACCATTCACTTCTTCTTTACCATACAAAAGAATATTTAATGACCTTGGGGATAATTCTTTTAGCGGTTTATCTAAATTGATCTTATGTTTTTTTGCAACCTGCTGAACCTGTTTAAAAACATATGCCTGGCGTTCTTCTCCCAGCGGAGCGATACCACCTTCGTTAATACTTAATTTCCAATCAGGAATTATTGCCTCCGGATTTACCTGGTACACACTTCCAAGTCCTTTACAGGTTGGGCATGCGCCATAAGGCGAATTAAAAGAAAAGCTATTTGGCGATGGCTCTTCATAGCTGATGCCGGTGTCTTCACACATCAATTGTTTTGAATACTGCACCAAAGCCTCCCCAAACCCCTCCGAAGGAGGGGCTTTTAAGAAGCCTTCTTCAGCCAAAAGATCTTTCGATTTAGAGAAATCTTCGTAAGTCTCCCCTTTCGGGGGAGATTTAGAGGGGGCTACAAATATCAAATCTTTGCCTAATTGCAAAGACTTTTGTACACTCTGACTAAGACGTACTTTCATATCATCTGTAACCTGCAGGCGGTCTACTACCAATTCAATATCATGAATTTTATAACGGTCTACCTGCATCTTCGCAACAAGATCTTTTATTTCACCATCAACCCTCACTTTTAGAAAACCTTTTTTTCTTACATCCTCAAACAATTCTCTGTAATGACCTTTACGGCCACGAACCAAAGGTGCCAGCAAAGAGATTTTTCTATTTTTAAATCTTTTAAAAATATTCTCTACAATTTCCTCTTCACTCCACTTAACCATTTTTTTGCCGGTATTGTAACTATACGCCTCTCCTATCCTGGCAAATAGTAACCTGAAAAAATCATATACTTCTGTAACCGTGCCGACAGTGCTCCTGGGATTTTTATTTGTTGTTTTTTGCTCAATGGAAATAACCGGTGAAAGCCCTGTGATCTTGTCTACATCGGGCCGCTCCATATCACCAATGAACTGCCTTGCGTAAGCTGAAAAACTTTCCATGTAACGTCTTTGTCCTTCAGCATAAATTGTATCAAAAGCCAATGATGATTTGCCGCTTCCGCTAATCCCGGTAATAACTACCAGTTTATTTTTGGGAATTGTTATATCAATATTCTTAAGATTGTGAACCCTTGCACCAAAAACTTCAATTGCATCTTCCGGCTGCATATCCTGCACTTCTTCCTTATTTTTTACCATAATAATCTGCAAAGATAATCAATAATGATCCCGGTAGAATTACCACTAACCTCAATGGAAAAACAGGCTCTTCCAAAAGTATTGTCAGGAAGGGGAAAGAAGAAATATCTGTATTAAGTTCTTTACAGAATTAATAATACTTCAACTTCTCTTCAGATTCATTTTGTAATTTTTCACAAAATAATTTCTGTGAAGATTCTGATTATAGAAGATGAAAAAGAATTAAGTGAAAGCATTGCCACTTATCTTAAGGGTGAGGATTATGTTTGCGAAGTAGCTTCTACATTTGATAAAGCTCTCGAAAAAACTGAGTTATACGACTATGATTGTATTCTTTTAGATATTACCCTTCCTGGTGGCAGCGGGCTGGAAATATTAAGGGAATTAAAAGCGAATAATAAGATGGATGGAGTATTAATTATTTCTGCAAGAAATTCTCTTGATGATAAAGTGAAGGGACTTACATTAGGCGCCGATGATTATTTATCAAAACCTTTTCATCTTTCAGAATTAAGCGCCAGGATTGCCGCCATCATTAGAAGAAAAAATTTTGATGGTAACAGTCTTTTAAAATTTCATAGCATTAGTATTGATACAGTAGCAAAATTGGTTTCGGTAAATAATAAACCTTTAGAACTAACCCGAAAAGAATATGAGTTACTCTTGTATTTTGTTAGCAATAAAAAAAGAGTTATCTCAAAAAATGCAATTGCAGAGCATTTATGGGGAGATGATATGGAAGGAAACAACGATTTTATTTATACGCACATAAAAAACTTACGCAAGAAATTAATAGATGCCGGAAATGCTGATTACATTAAATCAGTGTATGGAATGGGATATAAATTCACTGATTGATGAAGCTTCTTTCAAAATATAACCGGGTAAATGTAATAGCTACAATAATCGTGTTGCTCCTGAGCGCTATTTTCTATTACTTTTTTATAAAAGCAGCTTTAATACATCAATTGGATAAAAACCTGAAAGTTGAAGAGCGGGAAATAACAGATTTTATAAAAGAGAATAAACAGCTACCGGAACCCACCAATTATAAAGATGAACAGGAAGAATTTATACACTTCGGCAATCAAAAAATAAATCGAAGGTTTAGTAGTATTGATATTTTTAATAAAGAACATAAAGAAAATGTTTCTTACCGTCAATTGGAATTCCCTGTATTAGTTGCAGGCAACCAGTACAAAATACTGATAAGAAAATCTCAGGTAGAAACGGAAGATCTTATAAAGCTTATTTTAAAGATCACACTGGGCATGGTTTTGATATTACTTGTAACACTCTTTTTGATCAATCGTTTCTTCCTGAATAAGCTTTGGAAACCTTTTAACACCACATTGCAGCAAATAAAACAATTTAATTTATCAGGACGAAACAACATCAATCTTGAGCAAAGTAAAATCACTGAATTTACTGAATTGAACCATGCTGTTAGTATCATGACAAACAGGGTGAGCCAGGATTATGATGAAATAAAAAACTTTACTGAAAATGCTTCTCATGAAATACAAACGCCATTAGCCATCATAAAATCAAAACTGGAATTATTAAGTCAGTCAGAAAATTTGAAGGAAGAGCAAATGAACACGATACAGTCAGTTTACGAAGCAACAAATCGTTTATCCAAATTAAATCAATCATTAATACTGCTTACTAAAATAGATAATCAGCAATTCAGGGAAAGCGAAGAAGTGAATATCAGCATTTTGATTAATAAACACCTTAGTAATTATGAAGAACTCATTGCTGCAAAACTCATCACCATCAAAAAAAATATTGAAGACAATGTAAAGATGAATATGAATGAAACGCTTGCCGAAATATTAATTGCCAATCTCATCACTAACGCAATCAAACATAATATTGACAAGGGAATCATTGAAATTACTTTAACCAACAATCGTTTGTGCATTTCAAATACGGGTATTCCATTAGAATGTGATCCATCAGAATTATTTGAAAGATTTAAAAAAGATAAGGTAAGCTCGGAATCTTTGGGCTTAGGGCTATCAATTGTAAAGAAGATCTGTGAAAGATATGGTTATCGTATTAATTACAATTATTCAGATTTATTACACACAACAAGCATTAACTTTTGATCATAAAATATTGAGCACAGCCTTCAAATTTGCTCCAGAATCAGTTTATAAATTTGTTTTTATTATTAATTAAAAACATAAAAATGAAAAAGACATTAAGTTTGATAGCAATACTATTTGCACTAAGCACAGCCTCTTTTGCACAAAAAGAAAAAGGGGAAAAGGAAGGCAAAGAAAAGATAACTGTTCCTGCTGCAGTTAAAGGTGCACTTTCTAAAAAATATCCTGATGCTTCTAAAGTTACATGGGAAAAGGAAAAGAGTAATTATGAGGCAAACTGGGGTGGAAAATCCGGTGAAGACAAATCAGTTCAATTTACTCCAACAGGTGAATTTATTGAAATTGTAAATGCAATTTCTGTTAGTGAACTTCCTAAACCTGTTCTTGCTTATGTAAAAGAACATTACAAAGGTGCAAAAATTACTGAAGCAGGAAAGGTGACTGATGCAAAAGGTAAAATATCTTATGAAGCAGAGGTTAACAGAAAGGATATAATTTTTGATGAGAAAGGAAACTTTGTAAAAGCAGAGAATTAATTATAAAAATTTTTAGAAATTAGCTGTCTCAATTAAAATTGGGACAGCTTTTTGTTATCAAAATGTTTCTTGAATTTTATGAATAAAAAACGTTTTATTTTTTTTCTTATTTTTTTTATACCGTTTTATTCCTTTGCACAGAATAAAAATCTTGATTATTATATTTCAACGGCTGTTACCAACAGCCCTTTATTAAATGATTATCGCAATCAATTATTATCAAACAGTATAGATAGCCAGATCCTTCGGGCGGCTATGGGAATACAGGTTACAGCAAACGGTAATTCATACTACGCACCGATTAGAAATGGATATGGCTATGATGCGGCAATAACCAACGGCGCACAATTACAGGCATTGCTTACTGCAACCAAAAACCTGCTGCCCAAAAAATATCTTAATCTTCAATTTAAAGATCTGCAGATCATAGGTGATTCAATTCGTAATGCATCAAAAATATCAGAACAGGATCTAAAAAAAATTATCATTAACCAATACATCACCACTTATGGAGATCAATTGCAAATAGATTTTAATAACCAACTACATGATTTATTAATCCGTGAAGAAATAATTTTAAAAAGGCTCACACAAAAAAATGTTTATAAGCAGGTTGATTATTTATCTTTTTTAGTAACCTACCAGCAACAGGACCTTACACGCAATCAATTGCAGGTTCTATACAAAAATGATTATGCAACTTTAAATTATTTAACAGGCATCATTGATACTGTAACAACATTGTTGGCGCCACCCGAAATAAATGTTGTAAGAACTTTTTTTACCGATAGCTCTGCATTTTTTTTAAAATATAAAATTGACAGTTTACGGCTTGTTAATAATAAATCGTTGATAGATCTGGGTTACAGGCCGCACATCAATCTGTATGCGGATGGAGGGTATCAGTCTTCTTTAGCTTTTCAGCCTTATAAAAACTTTGGAGCAAGCTTTGGTGTTAGCTTTGTAATTCCTATTTATGATGGAGGACGAAAAAGGCTGCAATATTCTAAAATTGATATTGCAGAAAGAACAAGATTAAGGAACAAAGAATTTTTCCAAAACCAATATTATCAGCAGATAGCCCAATTGCAGCAGCAGCTTTCGGCAATTGAAAATTTACTTGTACCTATTAATAAACAAATAAAATATATTGAAACACTTATTGATGTAAACGGAAAACTTTTAGAAACCGGCGATATAAAAATGACGGATTATATATTAGCTTTAAACAATTACATCACGGTAAAAAACCTGGTTGTTCAAAATATGATAGCACGTTTACAAATCATTAATCAATTAAACTATTGGAATAAATAAGAAACAATGCATCATCTAAAAAAACACATTTTTTGTTTGTTGTTAGTTAGTTTATTATTAACTGCCTGCAAACATAAAGAGACAACCGTAACCGAAGAAACAAAAACAGAAACCAATACTCCTGTTACTGTTACTACAATGAGCTATGACCCTTTGGAAGAACATATTGAGTTGAATGCCACTTCTACCTTTCTTCAAAAAAGTGTTGTAAAATCAAACCTGACAGGATATATAAAATCAGTTAATATAAAATATGCAAGCACAGTATCTCCGGGACAAGTTTTATTTACTTTAAAAACAAAAGAATCAGAAGCAATTGGTAATACCATCAATAAGCTTGATCCCGGCTTTAAATTTTCAGGGGTAAATTCTGTAAGAGCCAGTGTTGGCGGATATGTTTCTGAGTTGGATCACCAGGTAGGAGATTATGTACAGGACGGTGAGCAGTTAGCTGTGATAAGTAATGTGAACAGTTTTGTTTTTGTGATGGATGTTCCGTATGAATACAAACAATATGTTACCAGTGGCAAGCAGGTAGAAGTTACATTGCCTGATGGGGAAAGGCTTTTAGGAAGTGTGCAAAGCTTCATGCCGTTTATGGATTCAGTTTCACAAACGCAGGCTGTTGCTATAAAAGTAAATTTACCTCATCAAATTCCGCAAAACCTTGTTGCCAAAATAAAGATCATTAAAGTATCAAAAGCTGCGGCTTCGTCGTTGCCTAAAGCCGCAGTGCTTTCTGATGAAACACAATCGGAGTTTTGGGTAATGAAGATGATAAGCGATAGCACGGCTGTAAAAGTTCCTGTAAAAAAAGGAATTGAAACCGGAGACAGAATAGAAATACTCTCTCCTACTTTTAATCCTGCCGATAAAATAATTATTACCGGTAATTACGGTTTGCCGGATACAGCAAAAGTGAAGATAGAAACCACCAAAGAAAAATAAACCAAATAATTGAAGAACTTTTTCATCTTATATAAAAATCCGCTCACTGTTGTTTTAGTGATTCTGATGATGGGCGGAGTTTTTGCGTATAGTAAATTGCAAACTTCTCTTTTTCCTGAAATCACCTTTCCTAAAATAAAAATTATTGCAGATGCAGGTTTGCAACCGGTAGATAAAATGATGATTACGGTTACAAAGCCATTGGAGAATGCCATCAAGCAAATACCTGACCTTACTGACATACGCAGCACTACCAGCCGGGGAAGCTGCGAAATATCAGCATACATAGATTGGAAAGCCAATGTAGATTTAAGCAAGCAAAGGATTGAAGCAAAAATTGGTGAGATTAGAAATACACTGCCTGCTGATGTGAACATAACAGTTGAAAAGATGAACCCATCTATTTTACCGGTGATGGGTTATTCATTAGAGTCGCATAATTTATCCCCCATAGAACTAAAACTGTTGGCACTTTATACAGTTAAACCTTTTTTATCTCAGGTGGAGGGGGCATCTGAGGTTCGTGTTATTGGTGGAAAGCTGAAAGAGTATTGGATGCAGTTAGACGTACAAAAAATGAGTACACTTTCCATAACCCCCGATGCTATTACAACTGCTTTAAATCAGACCAACTTTATAAAATCAAATGGTTACTTAGCCGATTACAGGTACTTATATCTTACGGTGACTGACGCTACTGTTCATACTATTGATGAATTAAAGAATCTGGTAATTAGCAATAACGGTAAAAGAGTTATTCACTTAAAAGATATTGCGGATGTACAGATAAAGGAAGCTGTAGAATTTACAAAAATAAATGCCAATGGAAGAGAAGGTTTATTGATAGCCATTATAAAGCAGCCCAACGCCAATCTTATAGATCTTTCCAATAAAATGAAAGATAAAATTGTTCAGCTGCAAAATATTCTTCCCAAAGGTGTAAGTATAAAACCCTATTATATACAGGCAGATTTTGTGAACGAATCTGTTAAAAGTGTTACCGATAGCTTGTGGATAGGATTGGTGCTGGCAATAATTGTGGCAATAATCTTTTTACGTTCTGTAAAAGCAAGCGCTACCATTTTAATTACCATTCCTGTTACACTCGGTCTTACTTTGATAGTGATGTACGCCATTGATTATACATTGAACATAATGACGTTGGGTGCTATTGCTGCAGCAATTGGTTTAATTATAGATGATGCCATTGTTGTAGTGGAACAAATACACAGAACACATGAGGAACATCCCGATGAGCAATACACATCAATAGTTCAAAAAGCAATACACTATCTTTTTCCCGCAATGGTTGGATCATCACTGAGTACAATAGTAATTTTTATTCCCTTTCTGATGATGAGTGGTGTTGCAGGAGCATATTTTAGTGTGCTAACAAATACAATGATCATTACATTGGTATGTTCATTTTTTGTTACGTGGATAGGTTTGCCAGTAATTTATCTCCGCCTCTCCAGGAAAAAATCAAAAGAAAAATTAAAGGAAAGAAATGTTGAGGTTCATGAAGTAAAAAAACAAAAATGGGTTTCATTTTTTATACTCCGTCCATGGCTTAGCGGAATTATAATTGCTGTATTGATAGTTCTTATCATTATTATTCTTCCAAAATTGCAAACAGGATTTTTACCGGAGATGGATGAAGGAAGTATTGTACTTGATTACAGTTCACCACCGGGTACCAACCTGGAAGAAACCGACAAGGAATTACGGGAAGTTGAAAAAATAATTGTTTCCATTCCTGAAGTTGAAGCGTACTCAAGACGCACAGGCACACAAATGGGTTTTTTTATAACGGAGCCCAACAGGGGCGATTATCTTATACAACTTAAATCTAAAAGAAAGCGTACAACAAATCAGGTAATTGAAGACATTCGTAAAAGAGTAGAAGCAACACAACCTGCGCTGCGCATAGACTTTGGACAAGTGATCAATGATATGTTGGGAGACTTAATGACATCTGTTCAACCTATTGAAATAAAAGTTTTTGGCGAGGACAAGAAAAAATTACAGGAACTATCTAAACAAGTAGCAGCATTGGTAGAAAAAACAAAAGGCGCTGCTGATGTATTTGATGGAATAGTTATAGCAGGACCTTCTATAAGCATACAACCTGATTTTACAAAACAGGCACAATTCGGAATCTCTTCTGCAAACCTTCAGTATCAAATACAAACTTCGCTGGAGGGAAATGTGATAGGAAATATTTTTGAAAAAGAACAAGTCTCTGCTGTGAGATTGGTATATCCCGGCAGCAGGAAATTAAGTGTTGAGGATATAAACAAACTGCAGATCTTTTTGCCTGACGGAAGACTAAAACCAATAAGTGAGCTGGCAACAGTTACAATAAATCCCGGTGATGCAGAAATAGAAAGAGAGAATTTACAATCAATGGGAGTAATTACTGCAAGGCTTCAGAACCGTGACCTGGGCAGCGTTATGAAAGACATTCAAAAAACAATTGCTGCTCATATTTCTTTGCCTGCTGGTTATCATATTGAATATGGCGGCTCTTATGCAGAGCAACAAAAATCTTTTAAAGAATTATTGATGATTCTCATCACTTCAAGTTTGCTGGTGTTTGGTGTAATACTTTTTTTATTCAAAGAATTTAAAGTTGCATTTGCTATTTTAATCATCGCTGTACTGGGAATTGCCGGAAGTTATCTTGCATTATTCATTACAGGAACTCCGTTAAATGTTGGCAGCTATACCGGCCTTATTATGATTGTTGGAATTATAGGCGAGAATTCAATATTTACTTTTTTGCAATTTAAAGAATCTTTACACACGCAATCAGTTGATGATTCAATTGTGTATGCAATTTCAACAAGGCTTCGTCCTAAACTCATGACAGCGCTTGGAGCTATCATTGCTCTAATGCCGCTTGCTTTGGGAATAGGCGCCGGCGCTGAACTTCACCAGCCTTTAGCCATTGCCGTTATAGGAGGATTTTTAATTGCTCTCCCATTATTGCTGATTGTTTTGCCATCTATGTTGAGGTTGTTGTACAAAAATTATAAGATGCCGCAGTTGAATGAAACATAGTCATTAAAGGCATTGAACATAAAAAGCCTCTGAAAATTTCAGAGGCTTTTAAGTCGGCTTAGACATCTCAATTTCGAACTTTATTTTGGAAGATTTAAAAAAAATAATATTTTTTTTAAAGGCTATAACAACCCATTATGACTTACAAAATAATTATTTTTTATACGATAGTTCAACAATTGTAATACGTTTTTATGGCTGGTTTTTCTCTCATATTTTTTTTGGTCCTCATAATACACATTTGATACAAACATTCAAAGTCTGACGTAAGACCAGTATCTTTATTTCAGAATCTCTATAAGTTTAACAAATGCCTGATGAAATTTCCAGCTTTATTATCAAATATGGTTATTTAGCAATTTGCATTCTTATATTCATTCAGGAAATAGGTATACCGAATCCCGTTCCGAATGAAATAGTTTTATTGTATTGCGGTTACCTTTCATTTATCCATCTATTAAGCCTTCCAATAACTATTATTGTTGCAATATTATCTGACCTTATCGCAACAGCTATTTTATATTTTGTTTTCTATCATTTTGGTAATTATATTATTGAACATAAACCGCGTTGGTTCCCTTTATCGGTCACAAAATTAAAAAAGCTGGAAAAAAAAGTAAATGATAAAGGGCTGGCTTTTATATTTATTGGCCGCATGACCCCTTTCATAAGAGGTTATGTGACTGTAATTTCAGGACTCCTGCGTCTTAAGCCAAAGGTCTTTTTACCTATAACATTATTTTCCACAATTATATGGTGCAGTATATGCATTATTGGTGGTTTTCTATTAGGTCCGTCATGGTCCTTAGTTGCTAAGAATTTATTATTCAGTCATGTGATCCTTTTTATAATATTCATTGCTGTTATTTTAATAATAATATTTTTTTTGACAAAAGATCGTATAAAAAGTAAAGACTAAAATGAAAGTTCATGTTGTTTCCGAAACCGATTTTTTAATTAAAGGTCAGGGAGTGCATACGGCTTTTGTAGAGTCGGTTGAATTGCTTAAGGAAAAAAACGATATTGAAGTTATTGTTAATGGAGAAGGATTTGGTGATGTGTTTCATGGGCATACTTATGGGCCCTATTATTTTTGGAAAGGCAGAAAATATAAAAGAAAAAGAATACATACAGCGCATGTGATTCCCGATTCAATAAAAGGATCACTGCCCCTGTGGAAACTATTTTATCCATTTATAAAATGGTATTTTAAAAAAGTTTATTCATTTGCGGATGTAGTTATTGCAATTTCACCTATGGTTGAACAGGCAATTAAGCAATTAGGTGTAACTACAAAAATTGTAAAAATTTACAACCCGATTTTAGCAGAAAAATGGAAACGTAATGAAGAGAAGCGTACAAAGGGTCGTAGGATGCTTGGAATAAATAATGAAGACAAAATAGTTTTAGGTGTAGGGCAATTACAAGGAAGAAAAGGAATAGAAGATTTTTTAGATATTGCCGAAGCATTGCCGGAGGCTCAATTTATTTGGGCAGGAGGACGGCCGTTTGGAGTTTTTACTGAAGGCATAAATAGAATTAACTCCCGAATTAAAAGTGCTTCAAAACACATTCATTTTATAGGTGCTGTAGATTTATCAGAGATGCCATGTATATATGCTGCAGCGGATATTTTTTTATTTCCTTCTTATCAGGAAAATTGCCCATTAGCACCGCTTGAGGCAGCAGCCTGTGGGATTCCGGTGATTTACAGAGATATTAAAGAATACAATTTATTATATGAAGCACCTTATTTAAAGGCAAAAGATACAGCTGGTTTTATTGAATTAACAAAGAGGTTAATTTATGATAAAGAATTTTATTTACAAGCAATAACCATATCCGAAAATTTAATAAAGCAGTTTGATAAAAATAAAATAAGAGACCAGTTAGTTCAATTATATAATCATCTCGCCTTCCCGGAAGGCGTTTTAATGAATAATCATACCGAAGAAACTAAATAAATTTTCAAGCCTCTGTCCTCAATTAATAAACAATTCTGGCAAGATATTTAAAAATGAATGGTTATGGAAAGGAAATACCCAGACAGCATGAGTGATGCTAAGTTTATTCTTGTAACCGCAATAGTATTATTGATAGGGGCTGTATCTTTATTCTTTTATATTTCGCATAAATTAAAAAATAAAAAACATACTAATGGAAAACTTTCCAATGTATTGGGTTTTATAACTTGATTATCTCATGGACGCACTGTTGAAATTAACTAAGTTCGGTATTGTGGGCTTATCAGGCATGATGATTGATTTTTTAACCACATGGCTTTGCAAAGAGAGATTGTTGATGAACAAATACGTAGCTAATTCACTCGGTTTTTCCTTGGCCGTTGTTAACAATTTTTTTTTGAACTATAAATGGACATTCGAAGCAAAAGATAATAATATCAGTATTGATTTTATAAAGTTTATACTCTTTGCCATTATAGGTTTGGGTCTTAATAATCTTTTTCTTTTTTTCTTTCATAGCAAATTGCAAATCCGCTTTTATATAGCAAAAGCGCTTGCCATTATTTGTGTGTTTGCCTGGAATTTCACAACTAATTATTTTTTCAATTTCCATTCCTGAAAAATGAATGTATAAAAACAAGGTGTATATTTTAATATTGGCAACAACAGCATTCAGGTTTATGATAGCCAATACTATTGAATTAAATAATGATGAAGTTTATTATTGGACTTATCCATTGCATCTTCAAATGAATTATTTCGATCATCCCCCTATTGTTGCTTTATTAATACGTATCACTACATTGAATCTGTTTTTACAGCAGGAAATATTTTTACGCTGTGGAGCAATTATGGGGGCTGCTGCAGGAACATGGTTAAGTTACTCCATCGGAAAAAAAATTAAAAATGAACGCACCGGTTGGTTTGCCGCTTTGCTTTATAACTCTAGTATCTATAGTTCTATAATTGCTGGTGTGTTTATTTTGCCTGACAGTCCGCAAATTATATTCTGGCTATTAGGTTTGAGAATTGCATTAAACTTTGCTATTGATAACAATAAGAACCCCTCAATTAAAACATGGATTTTATGGGGAGTCTATACAGGTATTTGTATTATGTGTAAAGTGCATGGCGTTTTTTTATGGATAGGATTAGGCTTATACATTATTACCTATAAAAGAAATTTGCTAACGCAAAGATTCTTATACATTTCATTAATTATTACACTGTTGATTATTAGCCCAATTTTTATATGGAATTGGTTAAATAATTTTGTCACCTGGCAATACCACAGCTCAAGGGTTGCAGTGCATTCCATCAGTTTTGATAAGGACAGTTTTATACTTGCAGTAATAGGACAGATTGCTTACAATAACCCTTTAAATGTTTTTTTAATTGTCCAGTCCATTTTATTTTATCGCAAGCAAAAATCTATTAAATCCTCTATAAACAGGCTTTTGCTTTTTCTTGGTTTGCCGCTTATTATAGTTGTTACTTCAATGTCAATGTTTAATGCCATCCTGCCTCATTGGAGTGGACCCGGTTTTATGACATTGCAATTTCTGGCAGCTTCTTATCTCGATGATAAATCTAAAGCAACCTGTGTAATACCCCACTTTATAAAATATGCTATATGGCTTGTTGTAATTACCATTACCGTGGGCCTTGTATTTATTACATATTACCCTGGAACAATTGGTAGCAAAAAGGGAAATGAATTGGGTTCGGGTGATTTTACATTGGACTTATATGGGTGGAGTGAAGTAGGGGCTGACTTTGGTAAATGGATGAAGCAAGCAAAATCAGATAATATATTACCAGCCAATAATACTATTGTTTGTAATAAGTGGTTCCCGGCTTCCCATATAGACTATTATATTGCCCGCAAAAATAAAATGCAGGTTATCGGCATAGGTACTATAAATGATTTGCATCACTATGTTTGGTTAAATCATTACCGAAATGATTTAAAAAAAGGTGACAGCGCCATCTGCATTATTCCGAGTAATTATTCGGTTGATCTCTCATCAACATACTTAAACTATTTCATGTCGGCACAGCTCATTCATATAATTACATCAGAAAGGATGCATACAATTGTTCGTTACTTTAAAGTATATCTGTTAAAAGGATATCTCGGTAATGATGAAGCGCATAATATATTAGTAAAATAAAAATTCCCATGAGGCAGGAGATCGAAAAAACCCATTTAAAAAAGGGAGTTTGTAAATGCCTGATGCAATTCCATCAACTTTAAAAATTCCTTTTGGGTTTGATACAGTTTAAAATGGGCGTTCAAAAGAGTGACGCCATTATTATTGATAGAACTTGAATACTTCAAATAGAAATAGCCCATTTTTATATGAGCTATTCAATTTTAGTCGGGGCGGCAAGATTCGAACTTGCGACCTCCACATCCCAAATGTGGCGCGATAACCGGGCTACGCTACGCCCCGAAAATTCTTTACTGTTAAGTTACCAAAGGTTGCGGAGAGGGTGGGAGTCGAACCCACGGTACAGTTTAACCCGTACGACGATTTAGCAAACCGTTCCTTTCGGCCACTCAGGCACCTCTCCTTAATACAGTTATTTAAGGGGTGGCAAAAATACACTATCAATTTAAAAGTAAAAAGTAAAAATGAAGTAATCTTAAACAAACAGATTACATGGCAGCCAACTGAACCTTTTGCTGAAGTTCTATAACACTTTCTTTAAAAAGTGTATCGGTATCCATGAGGTCTTTAACTGTCTGGCAGCTATGAATAACCGTTGTGTGATCTCTGCCGCCGAAATGCTCACCAATGGTTTTTAAAGAATTTTTTGTAAATGCTTTTGCCAGGAACATTGAGATCTGCCTTGCCTGTACAATTTCACGCTTACGGGTTTTTTGCAAAAGCTTATCATAGGGCACATCAAAATAATCACATACCATTTTTTGAATAGTATCGATGGTTATTTCTTTAGAAGATGATTTAACGAAATTACGTAACACTTTCTTAGCTAATTCGAGGTCAATTTCTCTTTTATTGAGCGAAGATTGTGCCAAGAGAGAGATTAGAGCACCCTCCAATTCACGTATATTATTTTGAATATTATAGGCAATATATTTCACCACTTCCTTGGGCATTTCAAGCCCATCATTCTTCATTTTCTTCTCAAGAATTTCAATCTTGGTATCATAATCAGGTACTTGCAGATCAGCACTTAATCCCCAGCGGAAACGGCTTAATAATCTTTCCTGTACACCCTCAAGGTCTTTAGGTGGTTTATCCGAAGTTAAGACCAATTGTTTACCGCTTTGATGCAGGTGATTGAAAATTGCAAAGAATGCATCCTGCGATTTCTCAGCCCGGTTAAAGAATTGCACATCATCTATTATCAAAACATCGATCAACTGGTAAAAATGTATAAAATCATTTATTGCATTGTTCCGGCTGTGATCTATAAATTGATTAATAAATTTTTCAGAGCTTACATATAATACCACCTTGTTATTATGCAGTCTTTTTACCTCGTTACCAATTGCCTGCGCAAGATGGGTTTTTCCTAAACCTACACTGCCATAAATTACCAGAGGATTAAATGAAGTAGAGCCTGGCTTTTCAGCTACGGTTTTTCCTGCCCTGCGGGCTACACGGTTGCAATCACCCTCAACATATGCATCAAAAACATACGCAGGATTTAACTGCGCATCTATCTGCATTTTTCTTAAACCCGGTATTACAAAAGGATTTTTAACCGGATTATTTATGACTAATGGAAAATCCATTTCGTTGTTTGAGTATGATTTATATCCATGACCCGGAACATCCATCGTTAGCGGCTTATTGTTGCCATTGCCGCTATCAACCATTATCCTGTATTCAAGCCTTGCTTCCTTTCCTAATTCTCTTTTTAAAGTTTTTGCAAGAAGATTTACATAATGCTCTTCAATATACTCATAAAAAAATTGACTGGGTACCTGGATGGTTAAAACTTTTTCTTTTAAGAGAACAGGCTTAATTGGTTCGAACCATGTTTTATAATGCTGCCACTCTACGATATCTTTTATAATATTGAGACAATTGTGCCAAACTTTTTCGCAAGCTTTCTCCATTATTCCATGAACCGTTTTAGTAGAGTTTAAAAGTCAGTTTCCGCAGATCCAAAAAAAAATATTTTAAAAGAAAAATTTTTGAGTGGACAGCGAATATCAAAATAATTTGTTGAAAAAAAAATTTTTTTATTCTCTTGTGTTTTTACCTATAACCACAGTATGGGCTTTTGCCAGATTTTTATTTTTAAATTTGGAAAATTCAAAATCCAGTATGGGAAGATACAACAACTATATGCCAAAATAAATAAATTTAACCGGGGATTCAAATGTTTATTTATCCACCTTTAAAGTAAATTTTTACTTTACCTTTAGCCATTAAACTTTTAATAATGAGCTACGAATTAACCGGCAAACTGATCGCCAAATATGATACTGTACAGCGTACTGAAACCTTTAAAACCAGGGATTTTGTTGTAGAGAAATCGGAAGATATAAATGGAAGAATAATTACCAACTATATTAAATTTCAGGCTATACAGGATAAAACAAATATCATTGATAAATTAAATGTTGGCGATGAGATAAAAGTTTATTTTAATATTAAAGGAAGCAAGTGGGAAAAAGATGGAAAGACAAACTATATAACAAATTTAGATGCATGGAGGATAGAACAGATGCTGCAGGCAAATACTGCTGCAGCCGCTGAAGATGGGCACCTGGAGCCACTTGACACTTTTTCATCTACATCTTCTGATGCAGTAGATGATCTGCCATTTTAATGCCACTGCCCCCTAAAGGGGAATAATGAAAAATATTTTTTAACGAGCTTTAGAATAAATATCTAACATCGTTGTGTTACTCACTTCAACTTTTTCAGCAATATTCAAAGCATTTACTCATCTTAAATACCCCTTTAGGGGATAGGGGTGCAACAAAAAATTTCTCTCAAACTTCTGCCCTCCGAAGCAGCTGATGAAGCTGCAATAAAAAAATTACTTGCAAACTCTTCCGGTAAAAAAGAAAGTGAAATAAAAGGGTTTCACATCCTTAAGCGTTCGATTGATGCAAGAGGAAAGACTGTTTGGATAAATCTTACAGTTAATGCTTTTATAAATGAGCCGTTCCATAAAAGAAAAATTCCAAAGTTTCATTTCACTGATGTTTCCAAAGCGGCAAAAAGAGTAATTATAATTGGCGCCGGGCCTGCAGGATTATTTGCAGCATTAAAATTAATAGAGCAAGGCATTAAGCCAATTATCCTGGAAAGAGGTAAAGATGTAAGGGCACGCAGAAGAGACCTCGCATTATTAAATAAGGAAGGCATTATTAACCCGGATAGTAATTATTGTTTTGGCGAAGGTGGGGCAGGAACCTACAGTGATGGCAAGCTGTATACACGGAGCAATAAGCGTGGTGATATTGACAGAATTTTACACCTCTTTGTATATTTTGGAGCCGAAGAAAATATTTTATATGATGCACATCCACATATAGGCACCAATAAATTGCCGCAGATCATTACTGCCATGCGTAAAAAGATCGTGGAATGTGGAGGAGAATTTTTATTTGAAAAAAAAGTTACTGATCTTATTATTACAAATGAAAAAATTAAAGCAGTAAAAACAGCAGATGGTTTGTTTGAAGCAGATGCTTATATTTTGGCAACCGGGCATTCGGCAAGAGATATTTTTATATTACTGGATAGTAAAAATATTTTAATACATGCAAAACCATTTGCAATGGGCGTCCGCATTGAGCATCCGCAAAGTTTAATAAATAATATTCAATACCACAGCAACTATACAGATGAGTTTTTGCCTCCAGCATCATATAACCTAATTGATCAGGTAAATGGAAAAGGAGTTTTTTCATTTTGTATGTGCCCCGGCGGCATTATAGCCCCTTCCTCAACTGATAATGGAGAACTGGTTGTTAACGGATGGAGTCCTTCTAAAAGAAATAATCCTTTTGCTAACAGCGGCATTGTTGTGCAGGTTGAAATGGAAGATGCAATAAAAATAATTGGCAAAATGCAATTAGCAATAGAAAAAGATTCACCTCTGCTGCTAATGGAATTTCAAAAATTGATCGAACAAAAAGCTTATGCTGCAGGTGGCGGAAAATTTGTTGCGCCTGCACAGCGTTTGGTTGATTTTGTGGAAAATAAAATTTCTTCTTCCCTGCCTGACTGTTCTTATTTACCCGGAATACATTCTGCGGAGATAAAAAATATTTTACCCGGCTTTATTACTGAAAGATTGAAAATGGCATTCAGATCATTTGGGGAAAAAATGCCTGCCCGATTTGGCGGTAAAGGATATTTTACTAATGAAGCAGTGATTGTGGCTACTGAAAGCCGAACATCGTCGCCTGTGCGTATACCGAGAGATAGTGAAACACTAAACCATCCTCAATTAAAAAATTTATACCCATGCGGAGAAGGTGCAGGCTATGCCGGCGGTATTGTAAGCGCAGCAATGGATGGAGAAAAAATTGCCGGGAAATTAGCTAATGTGCTAATTTGATAATTGTATCAAGTTAAAAATATTTATACGCCAAATAATGAAGTGCTTTGTTATCAAACTTTCTTTGATATTTGCAGTTATCAAACTGCTTATTAAATCAGCATATCAGCACATTATCACATCAGCTAATTAGTATATGAATATTCTTGAGTTATATAATTTAAAAAAATATTACGCTACACAAAAAGCGGTAGATGATATAAGCTTTACCATAGAGCAGGGAAGCATTTTTGGATTACTCGGTCCGAATGGAGCCGGTAAAACAACTTTATTAAGAATGATAACAGGAATTTTTTATCCTGATAGCGGTGATATTAATTTCCGGGGAAAAAAATTTGATACGGTTAATGATATTTATAAGATCGGCTATATGCCAGAGGAAAGAGGATTGTATAAAAAAATGCGAATTGGTGAACAGGCATTATACCTGGCACAATTAAAAGGATTAAGCAGGCAGGAGGCAATGAAAAAAATAAAGGAATGGTTCGTGAAATTTGAAATGCAAAGCTGGTGGAATAAAAAAGTAGAAGACTTAAGCAAGGGTATGAGCCAGAAACTTCAATTTGTTATTACCGTTTTACATGAGCCTCCTTTATTAATATTAGATGAACCCTTTAGCGGTCTTGATCCTGTAAATAGTAATTTAATTAAAGACGAGATCTTTAATCTTGCCCAGAAAGGCACCACAATTATTTTCAGTACACACAGGATGGAGCAGGTAGAGGAAATTTGCGACCATATTGTATTGGTAAATAAAGGGAAAAAAATTTTAGACGGAAGCGTAAAGCAAATTAAACAGGATTGTAAAGAAAATTTATTCAGAATAGGTTTTGAGCAATTACCAACAACATTTGACAGCACCGGGTTTGAAGTGATTCATGAAGAAAGTAATTCGCTGGTGGTGAAAATTAAAGATGGATATAAGCCGGCTTCAGTTTTAAATAATTTTTTAAAACAAAATGCCAGCATCATTTCATTCAACGAAATTTTACCATCCTTAAATGACATTTTTATAAAGAAGGTAAACGATACGGAATCAACAAGGCGGTTTCAGAAGGTTTAATAGAAACGTTATCAAAATTATATTGGATAAAAAACATTTTAAAGTTCTTAACCTCCTGAAGAAAACAAATCAAACTAATTAAACAGAAAACATGAGCAAGGTTTGGCTTATCATTAAAAGAGAGTATTTAACAAGGGTTAGAAACAAAACTTTTATATTATCTACTCTTCTTCTGCCCTTATTTTTTATCGGCTTTATTGCAGCATCTACCTATCTATCAATTAAAGGTGAGGATAAACATACCATTGCGGTAAACGATAAAAACGGAATCTTTAAAAATAGTTTTAAAAGTGATAAGGTTATTAAATATGAATTTCCTGCAGCTGTTAATGCAAATAATTTTAAAGAAAAAGGTTATTCGGCGTTATTAAATATTCCATTAAAATTTGATTCCCCGCAGGATTCCATAACCCTCATATCTGATAAGCAATTAGGCTTCTCCACAGAAGATAAAATAAAAGATCAGATCAATCTCGCAATTAAAAACCGTGCTTTTCTTGAAAAAAATATTAATAAAAAGATATTGGATTCAATAAATGATCTTGATGAGGAGCAGCTTTATAAATTCAGACCGGTAATAAAAAAAGGAAATACAACCCAGCAAGCTAATTCAGGACTGGCTTATGGTATAGGCTTTGGCAGTGGCATGCTTATTTATATAACATTATTTATATATGGCGCTGCTGTAATGCGTGGTGTAATGGAAGAAAAAATGAATCGGATTGCAGAAGTAATTATAAGCTCCGTAAGACCCTTCCAGCTAATGGTAGGAAAAATAATTGGCATAGCTGCAGTTGGTCTTACACAATTATTGATATGGTTCGTTTTAATAATTGTCTTGTCCTCTGCATTATCGGCATTTTTATCACATGATATTTTACAGCATGCACAAAGTGCAAATAATGCAATGGGCTCATCTGCAAATAATACAGCAGCACTAAGTATTTTAAGTGCAAAAAATACTTTTGCACAAGCAAACTGGGCGCTGATCATTCCTTGTTTTTTGTTTTATTTTATCGGGGGATATTTATTTTACGCCGCATTATTTGCGGCGGTAGGAAGTGTAGTAAATGAAGATCCGCAGGAAGCCCAATCATTAATGCTTCCTATTACAATGCCTATAATTTTATCTTTTGTAATAATGATGTCTGCGGCTGCAAAACCGGATACTCCCATTGCAGTATGGGCAAGTATAATACCTTTTTCATCTCCTATTGTAATGATGGCAAGAATTCCATCCGGGGTACCATTTTGGCAATTGGCGCTATCAATGGCTTCGTTGGTTGCAGGATTCATTTTAACTACTATGCTTGCCGCTAAAATTTACCGCACAGGTATTTTATTGTATGGTAAAAAAGTAACGTTTAAAGAAATGAGCAAGTGGCTTTTCAGAAGATCATAATACAGTAGCAGTAGTTTTTGTAGTTTTTGAAGTGCTGCCAAAGATTGCCTTAGTGGCTTCCTGCCTGATAAATTTCAATATTATTCCTGCTATTGCTAATCCGGCAATTAAAATACTGCCAAGAAAAAATCCCAATAAACCATACATGGTAGCTGATTTACTTTGAGGAATATAAGGAGGCTCCGGTTTATCTAAGACCTTAATAAGTGGTGTTGCTTTTTGTAATTTATAAGCTGCGTTTTCCCTGTTGGCAACTGCCTGTATTTACCGGCTGCACTAAAGTATCCTTAAACTCCATCCATATTTCATTCACAATTTCTGCTGCCGGAGTAATTTTTTTTATCATACTGCTCACCTGCCCTATTTCTAATTCACCCTCGTTGATATCACCTTCAAACATTCCTTTTTTTGCTCTTCCCTTTCCTAACAGTTGTTCCAATTCTTCTTTAGATGCACAATTATTTTCTGCCTCCTGCACTTTCCTTAAAAAATCATTCTTTATCATACGCACAGGAGTAAGCTGTTTTAACGTAAGCAAAGTATCTCCTTCTGATGCATTAACAACTGCCTTTTTAAAATGAATATGACAAGATGCTTCTTCACTTGCAACAAACCTGCTTCCTATTTGTACACCTTCTGCGCCAAGCACCATTGCTGCAAGCATTTGCCTGCCGGTAGCAATTCCTCCTGCAGCAATAACCGGAATTTTTACTGAATCACAAACCAATGGCACTAACACCATCGTTGTTGTTTCTTCTCTTCCGTTATGACCACCTGCTTCAAAGCCTTCGGCTACTACTGCATCGCATCCTGCGTCTTCAGCTTTTTTAGCAAACCTGCTGCTGCTCACTACATGAACCACCGTAATGTTATGTTGCTTTAATTGTTTTGTCCAGGCAGAAGGATTACCTGCTGATGTAAAAACGATCGGTACTTTTTCATCAACAATAATTTGCATTTGCTTTTCAATAGCAGGATATAACAAAGGAACATTTACACCAAAAGGTTTACCAGTAGCTGCTTTGCATTTTTGAATATGCTCTTTTAAAATTTCACAAGTCATGCTGCCGGAACCTATTAATCCAAGCCCGCCTGAATTACTTACTGCACTGGCTAAACGCCAGCCGCTTGTCCAAACCATACCAGCCTGTATTATGGGATATTCTATTTTAAAAAGTTGGGTAATGCGATTCTGCATGTCATGAGTCATTAAGTCAATAGGTCATTCGGTTGCTAATTTTAATTGCCAAACTAAATTTTATTTTTTTGTAACAAGCGTCATCTCTTTACTCATCATCCCCGCCTAACCGGCTTCAGTCGGGCAGGGTTGGTCATTCACTTCAGCTTTTAAAATTCTAATGAGCCATGTCTAATAATCCCAATGGGGTGCAACCTAAAAATAGTTTGCTGAATAAAGAAAAAAATGTTGAAGAGAGTGACACAATCCCGAAGTTTCGGGACTATGAAAAACTAATGTTTGTTACCAAATATTTTTTAAACCCATTTTATCTATTGACTCATTGACTTAATGACTCATTGACTTAATTCATGAACCTAAATCAATTTCAGTATTATCACCAATGTTTAATGACCTGGTCTCTCCTCTTATTTCTGCATCGCTCCCGATAAGAGAATCATCCAAAACCACATCATATAATTTTGAGAAAGATCCAACGATGGAATCTTTTACTATCGAATAATGCACAATAGTGTTTTCACCCATAGCAACATTAGGACCAACAATGGAATTTCTTATGTCGCATCCTTCGGCAATACTAACAGGCGGAATAAAAATAGTATTCTCAAAAGTATTTGATTCAGCTATCGTGCCTCCAAACTTTTTAAGCAGGGTGGCATTGGATTTAAGCAATGATTCTTTTTTTCCGCAATCAAACCAGTTCTCTACTTTAAACGGTTTTAATTTAGCGCCGCTTTGTATCATACACTCAAGTGCATCCGTCAAATTAAATTCATCATAGCTTTTTATATCATTAGTAATAATATTTTCTAAACAATTAAAAAGAAATGAAGTTTCTTTTATCTTGTACAATCCAACCAATGCTAAGTTGGATTTTGGTATGGATGGTTTTTCCACTACCCGGTTTATAAATCCATCCTTGTCAATTTCTGCAACGCCAAAATTTCTCGGGTCATCAACTTTTTTTACTCCCAGCATTGAATAGGGAGATTGCAAAACACAATCAATATCGTATTCACAGATAGTATCTCCCAACGCAATAAAAACATCATCGTCACCAATTATTTGTTTAGCAAGATTAATGGCATGCCCTGTTCCTTTGCGTACATTCTGGTAAATGAAGTGACAGTTAAGATCAGGATATTTTGCTTTGATATAATCCTGAATTTTTTCTCCGAGATAGCCTACAATAAAAACAAATTCATTAATGCCTGCATCATGCAACTGGTCTACATTAATGCTTAAAATTGTTTTTCCGGCCAAGGGAATTAAAGCTTTTGGCTGAGTATATGTATGTGGTCGCAGCTTAGTGCCTGCACCCGCCACAGGAATAATGGCTTTCATTAATATCTTATTTGTTATCCAATCTCCGCAAAACAGTGCGTGAAGTTAGTAAAATAATATTTTATGTACGATGTGGGATGTTTGATGTACGATGTGGGAAGCCTTAAAATATTATGGTAAGAGATAGATATTTGTTTTAACATCGTACATCTTACCTCGTACATCGTACATTCTTATTTCTTACTTCGTACATCGTACATTTGCCTAAACTTATTTCATGCAAAAAGATAAGCAGGTATTCGACATTATAAATAAAGAATTAGAAAGACAAAGACATGGTATTGAACTGATCGCTTCTGAAAACTTTACTTCTTTACAGGTGATACAGGCAATGGGCACTGTGCTCACGAATAAATATGCAGAAGGTTATCCCGGAAGAAGATATTATGGTGGCTGTGAGTTTGTAGATGAAACTGAACAGCTTGCTATTGACAGGTTAAAAAAAATATTTGATTGCGAATATGCAAATGTTCAGCCACATAGCGGTGCGCAGGCAAATGCAGCATTAATGATGGCTATCCTGCAGCCGGGCGATAAAATTTTAGGATTAGATCTTAGCATGGGCGGGCATCTTACCCATGGCTCACCGGTAAACTTCTCAGGCAAATTATACAAAGCGCATTTTTATGGAGTAAAAAAAGACACGGGTTTAGTTGATTATGAAATGCTGGAACAAAAAGCAAGAACAGAAAAACCAAAACTTATTATCTGCGGCGCATCAGCATACAGCCGTGACTGGGATTATGAAAGAATAAGAAAGGTTGCTGATGAAGTTGGCGCATTTTTGTATTGCGATATGGCGCACCCTGCAGGACTGATCGCAAAAAATTTATTACGTTCTCCTTTTGATCATTGCCATTTTGTTACCTCCACAACACACAAAACTTTGCGTGGACCACGTGGCGGAATTATTTTAATGAAAAAAGATTTTGAAAATCCTTTTGGATTAAAAGATATGAAAGGCAAAATAAGAATGATGAGCAACCTGCTGGATATGGCTGTGTTTCCGGGCACGCAGGGCGGACCGCTGGAACATATCATTGCTGCAAAGGCAGTTTCGTTCGGTGAAATTCTTACTGATGAGTTTACTTTGTATGCAAAGCAAATTAAATTGAATGCACAAAAAATGGCGCAGGCTTTTGTAAAAAAAGATTATAACCTTATCAGCGGAGGAACAGACAATCACTTAATGCTTATCGATCTTAGAAACAAAAATATAACCGGAAAAAAAGCACAGGAAACATTAGACAAAGCGCAGATAACCCTAAACAAAAACGCAGTACCTTTTGATGATAAAAGCCCGTTTGTAACTTCGGGTATTCGTGTAGGTGTGCCTGCAATCACAACAAGAGGAATGAAGGAAGAACATATGCAAATTGTAGTTGACCTGGTTGATAAAGTTTTAATGAATATTGATAATGAAAATGTGATAACAGAAGTAAGAAATGAAGTAAGGTCTTTCATGGATCAATTTCCATTATACCCTGAATTAGGATAAAATTATGTATGCGACTTTCTGAGAAAGAAATATCGGCAATAAAAAATAACATTCTGAATTTTGATCAGGATGCTAAAATTTATTTATTTGGTTCAAGAACAAATGATAAAGCAAAGGGCGGAGACATAGATGTGCTGGTAATTTCAGACAAAATTGGTTTTAATGAACAATTAAAAATACGGACAGGAATCTTTAGCGAAATAGAGGAACAAAAATTAGATGTGATTGTTAAAAAAAATTTCGACGATGTATTTGTTAGAATGATTGAACCCGATTTACAAATTTTATGAAAAAAGTACTGCAATATTTAGAGGCGACTTT
>OCZT010000626.1_pt1 | contig 35487 bp, 35 predicted proteins | sample 1539031 | NCBI WGS metagenome assembly OCZT01 (sample SAMEA3539308, study PRJEB22396) | soil metagenome | biome: tundra; feature: field; material: soil | place: USA | collected 2010-05 | depth 0.15 m | reverse complement strand
ATACAAATATATTAATATAAAATGAAAAACCGGGAGGTCGCCCGGTTCTTCGAAGATAGAATTTAGGTTAATTCTAAGGTAAATAGGGTATGATTTTCTAAAATAAATCTGTTTTACAAATAATAGATGAATATTTTGTACTTCAGGTTGCGTCTGCTTAATAAAAAATATTATAATAAAATCATTTTATTTATACTTACCTGTTTGTCAAATGGTTAAAAAAATGTTAAAATGTTAATAATTGAGTATCCTGGTAAACAGCCTTATTAAAAATAGTATTAATTTTACAGTCATATTTTTGTGAGCCATGGAAGATGATAAGTATGGGTTTTCCTATGAGGAAGAAGTGAAGCATGCTGTACAGAAGTTTGAAAAAATGAAGAAAAATAATGAAAATTATTTTTTTGATGTTATTGAATTTGAGACTATTATAGATTACTATATTGAGAGTAATAACTCTATAAAGGCCTTTGAAGCGGCAACCTTAGCAAGTGAACAACATCCAAATTCAGTTTCGATCCAGTTAAGAAAAGCAAGGGTACTGCTCGATAAAGGTAGAGCTGTTGAGGCTTTAAGGTTACTTAAGAAACTGGAAAGCATTGAACCCGGAAATCATGAAATATACATAGCCAAAGGTACAGCTTTCGGCATGCTCGGGGATATTCAGGGCGCAAAAAAAATGTTTGATTATTCCCTGACTCTTGATACTGAAGATGTTGAAAATATCCTGTTTGCCATAACTTCAGTCTTGCAAAACCTTAATTATTATGAGCATCTGATCCCTTACATGGAGAAGCTCATTGACATGGAACCTGAATTCAAGGCGCATCTTTATGATATGGCTTACGCATATGAGAAGATTGAGGATTATGAGAACAGTATCAAATATTACCTGAAATACCTTGACGAGGAACCATTTTCTGACAGCGCCTGGTATAATCTTGGAATTATATATAATAAGCTTGAATCGTATGATAAAGCGATGGAAGCTTATGATTATGCACTTGCTATCAATTCTCAGAATACATTCGCCATCTTCAATAAAGGGAATATTCTCAGCAACCTTGAAAGGTATGCTGACGCAATTCCTGTATACCATGAATACCTGGAAAATGAGCCTGATAGCTTTGAAGCTATGACTTATCTGGCAGAATGTTACGAGAAGATAGGTGAAGTTATCATGGCACGTAAATATTATCAGGAAGCTATAGAACTTTCACCTGAGTTTGCTGATCCATGGTTCGGACTGGGTGTCATTGCATTAAATACCGGAAATACTGACGACAGCCTTATCTTTTTCAGAAAAGCTGTTCATCTCGATGATGAAAATCCTGAAATTTGGTACTTACTGGGTAAAGCACATTATTCCAAAGGAGAGAAAAAAGCAGCATTAAGATGTTTCCGGGAAGCACTTAAACTCGATTCCTATTATGATGAAGTTTGGGCAGACCTGGGTACAATAATTCTGAAAGATGGACTTGCTGAAAAAGCACTTCCATATCTGGAACATGCTTACAAGGTAACCGGTGATGTACCCGGCATCAACTTTTTGCTTGCCTCATTTTATCTTCATGCCGGAAGTGCTGACAAAGCTTTCCGACACCTTTCACTTGCATTAAATCTTGATAAAGAACTCTTTTCAGAGTTTGAGGATATCTTTCCACCGGAACTCTTTACAAGGAAGATTAAAAAGCTTCTCGAGAGTAACAATCTCATTTGACCTTTTATTTTAAATAATTTACATATGATTCAGTTGCTTCCGTTTATTCCTGAAAGGCCATTAAAGCCAAGAAATTCAGGTATCACAATGGTAATGGATAAGGGACTCAGTATTAGGGAAGCAGAAGATTTTATGTCTGTTGGAAGTGATTATACAGATTATGTTAAGCTTGGCTTTGGCACATCGCTTATAACACCCGGATTTGAAAAGAAAATAGCAATTTATAAAAAGGCTGGCGCTATACCATACTTTGGCGGTACGCTTTTTGAAGCATTCATTGCCAGAAATATGTTCAAAGAATTCGTTGATTTTCTTGATAAAAACGAAATAGACCTGGTTGAAGTATCTGACGGGTCTTACGACATCGAACATAAAAGAAAACTTGAGTATATAAACAAACTTACCCAAAGAGGAACCGTCATTTCTGAAGTTGGTTCAAAGAAGAAGAATGTTATCTATACTCCGGATGAATGGGTTGCAATGATGAAAGCTGAATTATGCGCCGGATCTGTTAAGGTTATTGCTGAAGCACGTGAATCTGGCACTATTGGAATCTATAATTATGATGGTTCAGTTAATAATGAGATAATCTGCGGTATTGCTGAACATGTTAAACTTGAAAATGTCATATGGGAAGCTCCCCTGAAATCGCAACAGGCATGGTTTATTAAAAATTTTGGAGCAAATGTAAACCTTGGAAATATTGCACCACACGAAATAATCCCCTTGGAATCACTCCGGCTCGGACTTCGCGGAGATACCTTTTTCCAGTTTCTTCCGGAGGAATTGAAACAATAGTTAAACATATTGCAGTTCATTAAAAAAATCATATAACTTCCTGCAAATGAGAAAATTTGGTCTCATTGGATACCCTCTTGGTCATTCTTTCTCAAAAAAATACTTTACTGAAAAATTCAATACTGAACATATCAGTGATTGCTCTTACGAGAATTACCCGTTAAAAAGCCTTGATGAATTCCGGGAATTAGTTGCATCGGATGACGAATTGTGCGGACTAAATATCACCATTCCATACAAGTCAGAAATAATCAGGTTTCTGGACGTTATCGAACCTGAGGCTGACCAAATAGGCGCAGTTAATGTCATGAAGATCCGAAGACCGGACGGGAAGATAAAGTTGTTCGGATATAACAGCGACATAACCGGCATAAGAGATACTCTGGTTCCATTTATGAGTGAAAATGTCAGGAATGCCCTGGTTTTAGGAACAGGGGGAAGTTCCAGGGCTGTTTGTCATGTTCTCAAGGAATTTGGACTAAAAGTGGACCTGGTTTCGAGAGACCGAAAGCCGGGCGTTTTAGTTTATTCTGATATCGATTCAGGAATTATTGACCGTACCCAATTGATAATAAATACTACTCCTCTGGGAATGTTCCCGAATACTGAAAGTAAACCGGATTTAAATTACAGAAGGCTTAACAGTAAGCACATTTTGTTCGATCTTATTTATAATCCGGAATTTACATCCTTTCTAAGAATGGGTTCTGAGCAGGGATGCTCGATTATCAGTGGAATTAAAATGCTTCATTCTCAGGCTGAAAAAGCCTGGGAAATCTGGAATAATGACAATTTGTGAATACTAGTCAAAAGTATGTGGACTAAAGGTAACTTTCCAGTGCTTCTTTTAGCTGATTAATATTGATTGGTTTCGACAAATAACCGTCACAGCCGGCGTTGTAAGCTTCCAGTTTATCTGAGATCATTGCATAAGCTGTTTGTGCAATGATTGGCAGATCAGGTCTTTTAACCTTAATCAGTTTGGTTGCCTCATACCCGTTTAACAGAGGCATTTTAATATCCATTAATACGAGGTTTATCGTTGGATCAGTTTCACAGAGGTCAACAGCCTCGCGACCATTTTTTGCCCATAAAACCTTGAAATTCATTCTGGTAAGCAGAATTTTAAGAAAATCGAAGTTCGATTGTTCATCCTCAGCAATTAAAATAGTTTTGCCTGCATGCTCTTTTCCCATTTTCAGTACTTTATCCTCTGTTTTATTATCCAAATCGTTTTTATCGGGAAGAACAGTTAAATGAATTTGAGAAGGAACAAAAAGAAACACCAAACCAGGTTAATAGAATTGAGGTCTTTAAATATTCAATCTGATGTAGATTTCTTTGCAGATTTTCTCCTCATCCAGTAACGGGGATCGCATTCAATACATTCCTGCTTCCAGTAGCCGGGAGTTACAAACGTTCCTTCCCTTGTTTTCAATTGCCGTTCATATATTGCGAAAACAGGATTAAAGATAAGATCAGTTACCCCAATTGTATATTTTAATTCTTCAACCGGAACTTCAGATACTTCCTGCATCTCTTTTACTTCGAGGTTGTTGAAACTCAAAAGATCACTCAGGAAAGCACTACGCTCTAATGTGGCTCCGGTCTCTATAATAGTACATCGAATGCCGTCTATCTCTCCTATAATATGTTTTGCATTATTTATAGCCATAGGTTGTATTTATTTCGTTCTTTTCTCCTTATTTTTTACCCCCCAACCCCCCGGATGGGGGCTATTGCCCGCTCATTTTTCTCAGTGTAATTCTGTGCTTCCCTCCCTACCTGCAGGCAGGTATGTGTCTCTGTGACAGTTCTTTGATTTTTAAGAATAACGGATATGCCATGGCATGTCCCTACTTTTGTCCTTTTACTTTTATCTTTTGTCTTTTATTTAGACTCCGAAACTTAAATTTCTGATCACCTCAAAAATAATACTCGCAAACCCTGTAACAACTATACCAGCAACACATATCCCCAATGCAAACCGCGTAGAAAAGTCACTTTTGAACATGGAAATGGGTTTTTCACTTTTGTTAATGAACATTGCCTTAACTACAAGGAGGTAATAAAATAAGGAAATGATTGTATTCAGAACAGCAATAAGTACCAGGAAATAGAATCCTTTCTGTGCTGCGGCTGTAAATAAGAAAAATTTTCCGAAAAATCCAGCAACGGGTGGAATTCCGGCAAGGGAGAACAATGCCAGAGTCATTATCAGGCTCAGCTTTGGATTTGTCTGATAAAGGCCATTATAGTCATCGATGTTTTCCTTCCCGGTTGCATTGGAAATGGCTATCACTACACCGAAAGCACCCAGATTTGAAAAAATGTATACCAGGATATAATAAATTACTGAAGCCATACCAAGCTGATTTCCTCCAATCAAACCTAAGAGAATATATCCTGCCTGTGATATCGATGAAAATGCAAGAAACCGCTTCAGATTCTGTTGACGGATAGCAAAAAGATTACCAATAGTCATCGTGAGTATCGAGGTAACAAAAATCGTTTTCTGCCAGGTAGCCATTATTACAGGAAAAACTGTGAAAAGGATGATCATCAGAATAAAAACAGCTGCCCCTTTTGAAATAACAGAAAGATACGATGTTATGTTTACCGGAGAGCCTTCATAAACGTCGGCTGTCCAGAGATGAAAAGGAACTATTGATATTTTAAAGGCCATTCCTGAAAAAAAGAAGATGAATCCTAATATCTGAAGACTATGGTTCCCGAAGTGCGTAGCAACTTCACTAAAATAAAGGGTACCTGTTGTTCCATAAATCATAGATAAACCGTATAGCAGAACACCGGACGATAATGCAGATGATAAGATAAGTTTAATACCTGCTTCAGCAGATTTGTTTTTATAGCGGTCGAAAGCTGAAAGGGCCGCTATCGGAATTGTAGCCAGTTCTATTCCGATATAGAATATTAAAAAATGACCCGCCGAAATCATGAAATTCATTCCAACCAGAGTCGAAATGAGCAATAGAAAATACTCGCTTATTTTTTCAGAATTCTCTTCTTTTTTAAGCCATGTAAAAGACTGAATAAATACCAGTAACACACCTATATTCAGAATATTCTTCATAATAAGCCTGGTTCCTGATGAAATATACATACCTCCGAAAAGTGATCCGGCAGGAGAAGGCAGGAAGCCAATGATTGTTATTATGCCCAGAAGAACTATTGAAAAAAGACTTATACTACTCTTTTTATCAGGATTCCAGAATATCTCAGCAATCAATACCAGAAGAGCTGCAGCAATCAGCAGCAGTTCATGACGCATTATTAAAAAAGTACCTAGGCTCATATCTTAATATTATCCAAAACATTAATACATAGACAGATCAAAATGGGTTAAGCGCAATTATCTTTTCAATAATCGGATGAAGACTTGTTCCAATCATTGTTGAAAGCCAGAAAGGTGCCAGACCAATTGCAGCAACAGACCCGATCAAAGTTACCACCGATATCTTTTCAAACCATTTTGCATCGGGAAGGTGTTCAAAATGCTCATTTGTCGTGGGTCCGAGTAATAAAATTGCGATTACACGCAGGATATATACTGCCGTTATAACTATGGAGGAGACTGCAAGAATAGTCACAATCCGATAAAAAAGTTCAGGATGCTGAAATGCTCCTACGAAAATTGTCATTTCAGCAACAAAACCACTTAGTCCGGGAAGTCCCAGGGAGGCCAGACCAGCAATTACATAACAAACAGAAAGGAATGGAACAATCTTCATCAATCCTCCCATCTCATATATCATTCTGGTATGTGTGCGACCATAAATCATCCCGATAAGAGCAAAGAACAATGCTGTCATCAATCCGTGCGAGATCATCTGGATTATTGCACCGTTCATTGCTGTCTGATTCATCATAAGCACCGCAAAAAGCACAAGTCCGCAATGACTTATCGAGGAGTAGGCATTAATATATTTAAGATCCTTCTGGGCAATTGCTCCGAAAGCTCCATAAACGATACTGATTGAAGTAAGTATGATAAATATCCATGATAATTCATGTGCAGCTTCGGGCATAAGAAAGATGGCTACCCTGAAAGCACCGTAACCTCCCAGTTTCATAAGAACGCCTGCATGTAACATCGAAACGGCAGTAGGAGCGGAGGCATGTCCGTCAGGTGACCAGGTATGAAAAGGGAATAATGCGCCAAGTACTCCAAATCCTACAAACGTCAGAGGAAAGAATATTCTCTGGGCAGGCAATGGGATGACGACTTTTGATATCTCAAGAATGTTGAATGTGAGCCGGTTCCCGTCTGGGGAAGAATTAAAATAAATTCCAAGCAAACCTACAAGAAGAAGAGCTGAACCACCCATAAGCATGAGTGTCAGTTTCATTGCCGAATACTCTTTCGGTCCCGTACCCCATATTCCTATTAACAGATACATTGGTATAACTGCAAGTTCGTAAAACAGAAACATGGTAAAGAGATCGATCGAGATAAAAAATCCGAAAACCCCTGAAGCCAGTAGAATCAGTGAAATAAAAAATTCTTTTCTGAGAAACTCAACTTCCCATGAAGCAAAGATTCCTGCAAAAACAACCAGAGAAGTCAGCATTATCATAGCAACAGAAATCCCATCAACTCCAACTGCATAATGAATATTAAGACTTTTAAACCATAAATAGTCTTTTACAAACAACATCTCATCGTTATTGCCGGCATGACGGGCAATAAGATAAAGGAATACCAGACTTGCAGCCATCAGTAATTGCAGAGCCATTCCAAAAGCCGATACCAGGCGGACCTGTCGCGTATCTTTTAAGAGCAGGATAGCGGTGATTGTTAAGACCGGAATTACTACAAACAGAGATAAAATATCCATAATTAAAAGTCTTTTTCTAAATTTTCAGTTATTTCCACAGATATATAAATAAGATAGCCAACATGATAGCACCGGTAATGAAAACAAAAGCATATTTCTGTAACTGACCCGATTGTAATCCTCTTATCCTGAAAGATACACCCTGAGTTATACCGGCTATCCCATTCATTGTTGCATCAACAACATGTCGGTCGAACCATGCAACCGGATCTGATATGTATCTGAAGATGATCTTTTTTGTAACAAACAGATACAGTTCATCGATATAAAACTTATTGTAAGCCCATTTATAACCGTACTTAAATGTTGCAGCCAGCTTATCGGGTATTGCTCTTTCCTTCACGTACATTAAATAAGCAATTCCTATTCCGAGTAAGCCTATCAGTATAGAAGGGATTGCTATCACCAATTCGATTTCACTTTCGAAGGTCTTTCCATCGGATGTGACCAGTTTATTAAAAGGAATAAAACCTGAAACTAAGCATCCAACTGCAAGAACAATTAACGGAATAGTCATTGTTGCAGGAGCCTCATGCGGTGTTTGGTGATAGTTAATATCTTTTCCCCAGAAAACACTGAAATAAAGCCTGAACATATAAAACGCAGTCAGACCCGCAACGGCATACTCTACTGCGAAAAGAATTTTATTACTGTGAAATGCGGCTGCAAGTATTTCATCTTTACTGAAAAAACCTGAAAAAGGCGGAATTCCTGCAATAGTGAGACATGCTATTAAAAAAGTTATGTGAGTTATAGGCAGATATTTGCGAAGTCCGCCCATTTCAGTCATATAATTACTGTGAACAGCATGTATAATTGCACCAGCACCTAGGAAAAGCAAAGCTTTAAACATTGCATGTGTAAATAGATGGAACATAGATGCCATATATCCTAAACCCTCATGTCCGCCATAGCCTGCTACCCCCAGGGCAAGCATCATATAACCTATTTGCGACATGGTGGAATACGCCAGAACCCTTTTAATATCCGTTTGAGTGCAGGCAATAACTGCTGCGAAGAGAGAAGAAAAGGCACCGACATAGGCAACTACATTGAGTGCCACAGGCGCAGATAAAGCATATATAGGAAACATTCTTGCAACAAGATAAACGCCTGCAACAACCATAGTTGCCGCATGGATAAGAGCCGAAACAGGAGTCGGACCTTCCATGGCATCAGGAAGCCATATATGGAAAGGGAACATCGCCGATTTACCAACACCTCCCATGAATACGAAGATCATCGACCATGTCATTACAGACAGTCCAAGGAATGCTATACCGCTACCCTGTGCAATTGCCGGACCTGTCGGATTGGTAAGGGTTATGAAATCAAATGTCTTTGTATTAAATGATAAAATCAGAATACCGATAAGAAATCCGAGATCTGCAAATCGTGTTACGATAAATGCTTTTTTTGAAGCTCTTACGGCTGATGGTTTCTGATAGTAGAATCCTATCAATAAATATGAAGATACGCCAACAAGTTCCCAGAAGATATACATCTGAAATATATTTGTTGCGAGAACCAATCCCAGCATAGAGAAGCTGAAAAGTGACAGAAATGAAAAGAACCGTTCGAAACCCTTTTCTCCCTTCATATATCCAAGGCTGTATATATGAACCATGAATGAAATAGTTGTTATTACTATAAGCATCATGACCGAAATAGGATCAAGCAATGCTCCTATATCTATGTGCAGCTTATCTGTAAACTGAAGCCATGTAAAATTGAAAGCTATTATTTTCTGGTACGCTCCGTCAACCTTTTCACTTGTAAAAAAGTATTTGTAGGCAGTAATATACGACAGAACTGTAATTACAGCCAGTCCGCAGGTTCCCAATATACCTGAGAGCCTAGGAAAATACTTATGACCTGCCAGTCCCAGAAATAAAAACATAAGAAAGGGCAGCAGAAGAATCCAGATTGTATAATTGAAATTTATCATATAAGGAGTTTCGTAAAATTGTAAATCTGTAAATCTGTAAAATTGTAAAGTTGTTACCGCACACCGCGCACCTCATACCGCAAACCGTTTTTTAGAATTTCATTTCATTAACGTCTTCCACGTTTATAGTTGTGAACCGCCTGTAAATATTTATTATTATAGCAATTGCAACTGCAGCTTCCGAAGCTGCTACAGCAATTACAAACAGACTGAAAAACATACCTTCCAGCTTATGTGGATAGAGATACCTGTTGAAAGCGAGGAAATTTATATTTACCGAATTTAAAATCAATTCCACTGACATCAGTATTGTGATCAGGTTACGGCGGGTAAGAAAGCCATAAACTCCTGCGAAAAACATTATTGTTGCCAGAATTAAAAAATATTGTAGTGGTATTCCTGAGTTCATTTTATGTCTGATTTTATTTTGGTAAACCGATTGTTTTTGGAGCTCCTTTTTTGGCGACTACAATTGCTGCGACCATCGCTGCAAGAAGCAGAATAGATATCACCTCAAATGGCAGGACATATCCGTCATAATTAACTGACAGGAGACTTTTTCCTATTAAGGTCATATTTACCTCTTTTGCAGCCTCGGTAGTTGCTGAAAACCGGTAATCGAGAATTGTTATAACAGATAGTATAGCACCGGTTAAGGTAGCAATTGCTGAAAATATATTCTTTTTCCAACCAGAAGATTCAAAATTCTGACTAATATGACTTGTCAGGAGAATTGAGAAGATTATCAGAACAACTATCCCACCAGCATAAAGAGTCAGCTGGACAGCAGCAAGAAACTGATAATTCAGCATGAAATACAGTCCTGAAGTTGATACAAGAACAAACAGAAGATATACTGCAGCTCTCAATATTTTGCGACTTGTAACTGTAAGTATTGAGAAGATAACAATCATCGCGGAAAAAAGAATAAACATTATCTGATTAACGGCCATCACTCAACTCCTTTCATTAATTGTGAACCTGGTTTATTTAATGTTTTTATAAGAAGCGCCCTGTTAAAGACGGCATGTTCAAATTTCTGATCAAAAGCAAGCGCATTTGAAGGACATGTCTTAACACATAAACCACAAAAGGTGCACATACTTAACCTGTAGATGTGTTTATCGATAGCTCTCTTCTTTTTGCCATCTTCAGTAATAATTGATTTTGAGATAATTTCAATCGTGCCATTAGGACAGTTAATTTCACAGATTCCACAACCTGTGCACTTGTGTTCGTTTTTTTCATTGTGAGGCATAATCACCTCGCCTTTGAAGCGGTCGAACATCACAAGGTCCTTACGATTCGAAGGGTATTTTTGAGTAATAATTGTACCTGGTCTGAAAAAATATGATCCAGTGACTTTCATACCTTTCAGTAGTGACCAAACACCTAGTATTATGTCCTTCAGATAATCTATTATACTTCTCATTCAGAGATAAATATTTACTGTTATTTAAAATTAAAAATGCCAGCCCATAAGGACTATAAATGCCATAATCAATACATTAACAAGATTGATCGGCAATAAGTATTTCCATTCCAGTGTAAGCAGCTGATCAATTCTCAAACGTGGGAAAGTCCATTTGAACCACATCATCATGAATATTACAAAGAATGTTTTTCCTATATACCATATAAAGGGTGGAATGAAATCCATCACATGGTTAAAACCTGTCCAGTGACCAACATGAAACGGCATCCATCCTCCTAGGAAAACCGTTGCTGCAATCGATGCAACAATAAACATGTTGATATATTCAGCCAGGAAAAAGAAAGCGAATTTTATACCGGAGTATTCAGTGTGATAGCCTGCAGTGAGTTCTGATTCAGCTTCAGCAAGGTCAAAAGGCCCGCGATTTGTTTCGGCAGTACTGGAAATCAGGAAAATAATGAAAGCTATGAATGCCGGAATATGACCGGTAAAGATGAACCATCCATTTCTCTGAGCCTCAACTATCACTGACAGCTGCATCGATCCTGCAAGGATGACAATGGTAATAATTGACAGACCAACCGATAATTCATAACTTACAATCTGTGCCCCGCTTCTCATTGCACCAATCAAGGAATACTTGTTATTACTCGACCATCCGGCCAGAAGCACTCCGATAACTCCCATAGCTGAAACTGCAATAACATATAATACTCCTATATTGAGGTCGATTGCATGCAGTCCTTTTGCAAAAGGAATTGCAGCAATAGCCATAAATGATGCTATAATGACAATAAAGGGAGCAAGGTTAAAGAGAAATCCATCGGCATTCTTGATTGGTATAAGCTCTTTAAAAAGTAATTTGAAAAGGTCCGCGATTGTCTGGAATATCCCGAAAGGTCCTACTCTGTTGGGTCCAAGCCTGTTCTGCATAAATGCACATACTTTTCTTTCTGCATATACCAGGAATAGTCCAACCAGCGCATAGAACAGCAGGATTAATACTCCTATAATAAGCAACTCGGTAATAGTCGTCCAGAACGGGGACATGGCGTTGTGAAGGCTTGCGTCGATCCATTCTGTGAGAGAAGAAAAATCGTAAACGACTTTCCACCATGGGACTGAAAGCGAAGGGGAAGTATTTAGAGCGACAATCTCAGGTAGCATATTTTTAACTTTAGGTCTTTTTACTTATATTCTAAAATTTTGATACTCAATTAATTGTTTCGCGTTTCGTGTTTCGCGTTATTTTGTTTCTCTGTACTCCTTTATTCACCCCCTAAATCCCTCCAGGGGGGGACTTTACATTTTTAGCCCCCTAGGGGGGGTGGGGGTTATCTGTCAATATCCGGTATTATCAAATCAAGTGATCCTCCGATTGCAACGAGGTCAGCAATCTTGAAGCCTTTTGCAATATGGTTTAGCACAGAAAGATTCGAAAAATTAGGAGATCTGAATTTTACGCGGTAGGGATTCTTGTTCCCATCGCTGATAACAAACACTCCTAGCTCACCACGTGCAGTTTCAACCCTTTGATAATATTCACCTTCAGGCAGTTTTATTATTGGTTTCATTTTAATTGCAAATGGTCCTTCAGGAATGTTATCAATGAGTTGCTCAATAATATTCATCGATTCCCACATCTCTTCGATCCTTGTAATATAACGGCTGAAAGTATCACCTTCAGTATGTAGTATTTCCTTGAAGGTTATCCTGTCGTATGCGCTGTAGGGCTCATGTTTCCGAACGTCGCATGAGAAGCCCGATGCTCTGCCTGTGGGCCCTGTAACACCATAAGATATTGCATCTTCCTTTGTTAGTTTTCCTATACCTTTACTGCGTTCATGAAAAATCACATTGCCTGTTAAAAGCTGATCATATTCAGGTAGAATTTTTCTGAAATATTTAATGAAGTCCTTAACCCGTTTCTGAAAGTTGGGGTGAATATCGTACATCAAGCCTCCAGGACAATTATAGCTTACTATCATGCGACCGCCGCAAGTCTCCTCAAAAATGTCAAGAATTTTTTCCCTGTCTCGCAAACCATAAAAGAAACAGGTCAGTCCGCCAAGATCCATCCCGAAACAGGCCCACCAAAGCTGATGTGACTGAAGACGTGTGAGCTCTGACATAATTGTGCGGATAACCTTTATCCTGTCGGGAATATCGACCTCAAGGGCCTTCTCGACATTCAGACAGACTGCTTCATTATTGATATGGGCAGAGATGTAATCCATACGGTCGGTGAGATGAATTATCTGAGGATAAGTTATGCTCTCGCACATCTTTTCAATTCCGCTGTGAATATATCCAACATGAGGCTGTACATTCTGTACCATTTCGCCTTTCAGCGAAACCAAAAGCCTCAGCACTCCATGAGTTGAGGGATGCTGCGGACCCATATTTATAAAATATTCCTGCAGTTCGCCGGGAGCAGTAATTATTTCCTTTTCTTCCATAAATTACTTGGTAACGATATTTATATCATCAACATAGTCCTTCCTTAAAGGGAAACCCCAGGAATTATCAAGGAACAGTCTTCTAAGGTCAGGATGATTTTTAAATTTTATACCCAGCAGATCGTAAACTTCTCTCTCGTGAAAATCAGCAGTCTGCCAGATATCAGCTACTGAATCAAGGTACGGATTTTCCCTGTCGGATGTCCGGGTTTTTAATACAATAACATGATCATATATTGTCGACCGGAGGTGGTAAACGACTCCCAGGTCTGTCCTGTAATCGACTCCTGTAAGGCAAAACAGAAAATCAAATTGTGTCTCTTCTTTTTCTCTTAGTTGTATGGCTAACTTATATAACATGGAAGGAGGTACTGTAACTTCGAGGTACTGTTTGCCTTCCTTTATTTCCAGATCCTTGTCTATCGATTTAATAAATTCTCCTAGTTGTATTTTATCCATTATGATAAGATTTTGGAAATTGGGAACTGTTTATTTATAATCATGAGAGAGATTCCTAGCTTTCCTTGATTTAATAGTCTGGGTTTCAATCATTCGCTGAAGTTGAAGCATACCATACAATAATGCTTCCGGACGAGGGGGGCAACCCGGTACATAGACGTCGACCGGGATCACGTGCTCGACTCCTTTAACGACGCTGTATGAGTTAAGGAAAAACGGGCCTCCTGAAATAGCACAGGCGCCCATTGCTACTACATACTTTGGTTCAGACATCTCATCGTACAGACGTTTTAATACCGGGGCCATTTTATGTACAATAGTACCCGCAACAACAATCACATCTGCCTGACGGGGGCTTGCTCTGTAGACTTCCATCCCGAATCTCGCAAAGTCGTGTCTCGCAGCTCCGGCAGCCATCATCTCAATACCACAACATCTTGTTGCAAAAGTCAAAGGCCACAGGGAGTTCTTCCTGCCCCAGTTAATAACGTCATCAATTGTAGTCAATAGAATATTGGTGCCGGATGCATTAAGAAGATCAAGGCTTTCATTATCCCCGAATTCTTCTCTCTTCATTCCTTTTATTCCCATATAAGTGCATGTTTTTTCCAGGCATAAAGTAATCCCAGACCCAGTATAAAAAAGAATATTATTATTTCGATAAATGCAGCCATACCTGTTTCTTTCATTACTACTGCCCATGGAAATACGAGGACTGTTTCAACATCAAAGACCAGAAAGAGAATGGCAAAAAGATAATACCCTACATTAAATTGTAACCATGTGACTCCCTCGGTAGGGATACCACATTCATATGGTTCAAATTTCTGAGGATTTGTTGATTTTGGAGCTACGATTCCCGAAAAGATCAGAACTAATCCTACAAAACTGGCTCCGACTAAGAAAAACAGAATTAACCATTCATTATTCATGGGAAATGTAATTAAGTTAGGTTTAAGCCGAACAAAAATAGATTTTTTTTTTGTTTTCCGAAATGATTAGTAAATGATATTAGTGATATTTATCACCTTAACAATATCTATTGTTATTTATTTCACAGATTAGATGTATGTTAGAGCCGGAAAAGAGGTTAAGTGGTTTTTTAGGTTGCTAATATGACTTTTTTCATGTTATTAACTCTGCAATATTAATTACTTTCGTCTGTTATAATAAATATCATTGATAATTCAGCACTAATAAAAATACTATGAGTTCAGATACACATCATTCCGGAATCGCCGGACTGGGAGGGGAAGTGTTGGAACACACAGAAGTAAAGGTTAGTCATTGCTACCAATGCGGAAAATGTTCGGCAGGCTGTCCGCTTTCAGAAGAGATGGATTATCCCCCGAGTGTAATAATGAGGATGCTGCAGACCGGCAACCCGGTGCTTGAAGATAAAGTATTACGCTCTTTCTCAATATGGGTATGCCTTACATGCGAGATGTGTTTTGCCCGCTGCCCGATGAGTATTGATATTCCAAAAATGATGGATTTCCTGAGAGAGAAATCTATAAATGAGAAAAAAGCTAATCCAAAAGCAAAAGAGATTGTTGCCTTTCATAAATCTTTTCTCGACTCAATTAAATTTACAGGAAGGCTCTATGAAATCGGATTGTTTGTTGATTATAAAACCAGGACATTAAAAATTCTGGAGGACCTTGCACTTGCCCCAAAAATGATGAAACGTGGTAAGCTGAATATAATTCCTGAGTTAATAAAGGACCGCTCAGGGATCGCTGCAATCTTCAGAAAATCTAATAAAAAGAATAAAAACTAAATATATGACTCTCGGATTTTATCCAGGTTGTTCGCTGAAAGGATCATCGCGTGAATACTCCGAATCGGTTCTTGCCGTTTCAAAAGCATTCGATATCAATCTTGAGGAAATTAAGGACTGGAATTGCTGCGGGGCAACAGCCGCCCATAACATGAATAAAGAACTTTCTCTGGCGCTTCCTGCAAGAATTCTTTCTCTGGCTGAGAAACAGGGATTAACAGAAATAGTCGTTCCATGTGCAGCCTGTTACAGTAGATTGACTGTAACTAAACATGAGTTATCTAAAGACGCTTCACTTAAAGCTGCTGTAACTGAGGCAAATGGTCTTGAATATACCGGATCGGTAAGCGTTTTAAATATTGTGCAGTTTCTCGATAAATACATCACACCAAACCTTGAAAACCGGGTGGTAAAGCCGTTTGATCATAAAGTTGCATGTTATTATGGTTGTCTTCTTGTCAGACCACACGAGATATTAAAATTTGACCGTGAGGAAGATCCACAATCACTGGATGTGCTGATGCTTAAGGCAGGAGCGACTCCTATTGACTGGGCCTTCAAAACAGAATGTTGCGGTGCAGGATTGTCAGTTTCAAGAACCAGTTCAGTAGGCAGACTATCGGGCAAGATAATCGGCGATGCTAAAGATCGTGGCGCTGAAGTTGTGATAGTTGCCTGCCCGATGTGCCATTCGAATCTCGATATGCGTCGTGATGCGATAAACTCTTACCTGGGCGAAAAGATTGATATTCCTGTTCTTTATATAACACAGGCTATCGGTCTTGCTCTTGGTCTCGACAGGAAAGCCCTTGGTCTTCAAAGGCATTTTGTGAAAGTTACGGTTTGAATATTAATAAGTATATCAAGCAATTATATGTCAAAAATTGGAGTATTTGTCTGTCATTGCGGGGAAAACATAAGCGCCACTGTCGATTGCGCTAAAGTAGCTGAAACAGCCGGCAATTATGATGGTGTAGCATTCAGCGTAGATTATAAATATATGTGTTCCGACCCGGGGCAGAATCTTATAAAAAGCGCTATTAAAGAGAAGGGGCTTACCGGAGTTGTCGTGGCATCCTGTTCACCCAGAATGCATGAACCTACTTTCAGAAAAGCCTGTGCAGAAGCCGGATTGAATCCATTTATGTGCGAAATGGCTAACCTAAGGGAACATTGTTCCTGGGTACATGAAAAAGGTGAAGCCACTACTGAAAAAGCAATTGATCTGGTCAGGATTCTCGTAGAAAAAGTAAAGTATAATCATTCACTTAATGAAATAAAAGTACCGGTCACAAAGACCGCTCTCGTTATTGGAGGTGGTATTGCCGGAATCCAGGCCAGCCTTGATATAGCGAATACCGGTCATAAAGTGATACTAATTGAGAAAGATCCTTCAATCGGAGGCCATATGTCTCAGTTGTCGGAAACTTTTCCGACACTCGACTGCTCCCAGTGTATTCTTACACCAAGAATGGTAGAAGTTGCCCAGCATCCTAATATTACATTATATACATATGCTGAACTTGAAAGCCTCGAGGGATTCATCGGTAACTTCAAGGCCAAAATAAGAAGGAAATCAAAAAGTATTGATGAGAAACTTTGTACAGGCTGCGGACAATGTACAACCAAATGTCCAGTAAAGAAAATTCCCAGTGAATTCAACGAAGGACTGGGTAAGCGAACTGCTATATATGTACCTTTTCCACAGGCTGTTCCGAATAAGCCTGTAATCGACAGAATTAATTGCACATATTATATTAAAGGCAAGTGCAAAGTTTGCGAAATAGTTTGCCCGACAAAGGCAATACGTTTCGATCAGGAGGATCAGATTATGGAAGTCGAAGTGGGAGCTATTGTTATTGCAACCGGATTCACTGTAAAACAGCCTGATTTCTTCCCCGAATACGGGTATGGCAAATATCCTGATGTTATTACAGGACTCCAGTTTGAACGTCTGGCTTCCGCATCTGGCCCTACGCTTGGAGAAATCAGGAGGCCATCTGATGGTAAAGTCCCTGAGAAAATTGTATTTCTGGCCTGTGCCGGATCGCGCGACCCTGCAAAAGGAATTCCGTACTGTTCCAAGATATGCTGTATGTATATAGCGAAACATGCTATGTTGTATCAGCACAAAGTGCATGGAGGTAAATCCTATGTATTCTATATGGATATCAGGGCAGGAGGGAAGCAGTATGAGGAGTTTGTCAGAAGAGCAATTGAAGACGATGGTGTAAATTATGTTCGCGGCAGGGTTTCAAGGATTTACGAAAAGAATGGCAAATTAATTGTGAATGGTGTCGATACTCTGCTGAATGCGATGCCGGTAGAGATTGAAGCTGATATGGTAGTTCTTGCCACAGCAGGTATTGCCAATGAAGGTGCGGAAGAGCTTGCTCAGAAATTGCATATCTCTTACGATCCGTATAAATTCTTTGCTGAAGCCCATCCAAAACTGAAACCGGTTGAAACAAATACAGCAGGTATCTTTCTTGCCGGGGCATGTCAGGCTCCGCGCGACATCCCTGAATCTGTTGCTATGGCATCGGGTGCTGCAGTTAAAGTTGCAGGGTTGTTTTCGCAGGATGAATTAACACGCGAACCGATCATTGCAGTTGTGAACCGCCAGGCTCCACCTGTTTATTCATCATGTGTGGGATGCTTCCTTTGTGTATCAGCCTGTCCTTATCAGGCTATTGAGAAGGAAGAAATTAAGAACCGCAATGGTGAAGTTATAAAACTAATAGCAAAAGTTAATCCGGGTCTTTGCCAGGGATGTGGTACATGTGTTGCATTCTGCCGGACTAAATCAATTGATATACAAGGCTATACACATGAACAGATGTATACAGAAGTTATGGCTTTATTAAATGAATATTAATATTTAGTATTGATGGCTGAATTTGAACCAAAAATTGTTGCTTTCGTTTGTAACTGGTGCACTTATGCGGGAGCAGATCTGACCGGCACCAGCCGTATCAAATATGCTTCAAATGTGCGCATTATCAGATTCCCGTGTACCGGACGAATAGATTATATGTTGTTGTTGAAGGCCTTTGATGAAGGGGCGGATGGCATTATTGTATCGGGTTGTCATCCGAACGATTGCCATTATACTTCGGGTAACTTTCATGCTAGAAGGAGATGGATAATGTTCAGGTCATTATGTGATTTCACAGGAATTAATACAGAACGTATTAAATTCTCATGGGTATCAGCGGCAGAAGGGGCAAAATGGGCTGCTATTGTGAATGCTACTGTTACTTCAATTCGTGAGTTAGGACCTTATACGGAATATAAAAAAGTTGCAAAATATCCTGAAAAGGAGGTGACCCATGGTTGATCTGATTAAACGCGCGAAAGAGCTTATAGAAACTTCTGTAGTGAAGGTGCTGATAGGTTATGAACAGGGCACAGCCAATAAAACACGGGCTCTTTTTGTTGAAAAAGCTGACGATGCTGATAGATTAATTTTCGATAGCCGTTGTGTTCAGAACCTTGCGGCCTATGTAACCAAAAAGGAAGTAAAAGAAAAGGGGAAAATGGCTATTGCAGCCACTTTGCCAGTAATGCGAAGTATAATCCAGCTTGCTTCCGAATTCCAGGTAAATGATAATAATCTACTGGTATTGGGAATAACACCTGAAAGCAAATTAATTGAATTCGCGAATCTGGTTGAGGTCGAAACATTTGTTCATAAATATGAGATCGAAATCGATGCACGAAACAAAGAGATGCTCGACAAGCTGGAAAAGATGACTCAGGCTGAACGCTGGAAATTCTGGATGGATGAGCTTTCTCCATGCTTTAAATGCTATGCCTGCCGCGCAGCTTGTCCTATGTGCTATTGTTCCAGATGCACTGTTGATTTTAATCAGCCTCAGTGGATACCTGTTCCGTCACACGAACTTGGCAACCTCGAATGGCATATTATGAGGGCGATCCATCTTACTGGCCGCTGCATTGATTGTGATGCATGTTATAACGCGTGTCCCCTTTCAATTCCAATCAATCTGCTGACCAAGAAAATGCTCGCAGATGCAAAGGAACATTTTGGTGCTTATCAGCCTTCTCTGAAAGGAGATCATCTCATGTCAACATATAAACCTGATGATAAAGAAAATTTTATACAGTAAGATATGAATATTGATAAGCGATTAGTCAGGAAAGACTCACTGGAAAAGCTTTTCGATATCTTAAAGCAGAACAGTAAAACAATCTATGCTCCTTTCTCAAAAAACGGGAAAACCTCTTTCATGGATGCAAAAAGTTTTGCTGGAATTTCAACCGGACATATTCAAACTTCCGAGTCATCGAAAGATATTGCTTTTCCCCGTGCCGAAAAGATTCTAGATTATTCAAAGAACAAAGAGGGCATGTCCGTAAAAGGGATAGATTTTGCAGATATTCCTGAAGTGGTACTTTGGGGAGTCAGACCCTGTGATGCAATAGGAATAGGGGAGCTTAGTTCAATTTTTAACTGGGATTATAAAGACGAAATCTACAATAATCGTTTATCGAAGGTTACAGTTTTTGGATTCAGCTGCAATAAATCAGATGAATACTGTTTCTGTACTTCCGTCGGTGGCAATCCCGGTAACACTGCAGGAAGCGATATTTTATTCACCCGTATGGGAGAAGATGGTGATTATCTAGCTGAAATTATAACTGAAAAAGGACTGGCAGTTGTTTCTCTGGCACAGAATCTTTTCGAAAAATCAGAAACTCCTGAAAGGGAAAAATTTCTGGCGGAAGTGCCTGTAAGATTTAACCATGAAGAAATCAGGGAAAAACTTGATAAGTTTTTTGAAAGCAAAGAGTGGATTGAAGAATCACTGAGATGTCTGGGCTGCGGGGCTTGTGCTTATGTTTGTCCGACCTGTGCCTGTTTTGATATTCAGGATGAAGCACATGGGAAAAAAGGCTCAAGGGTCAGATGCTGGGATTCCTGCGGCTTTTCACATTTCACCGTTCATACTTCCGGACATAATCCACGCGGGGTGCAGTCAGCAAGATGGAGACAAAGGATTATGCATAAATTTTCGTACATGCCGGAAAGGTTGTCTGTTTATGGCTGCACCGGTTGTGGCCGTTGTTCCAGGGCATGTCCGGTTGATATGAATATTCTCGAGCATTTAATTTCTATTCAGGAGGTTACAGTATGATGGATAATTTGTATATGCCATACCTTATGAGGATCGATCGAATCACTTATGAGGCGCCAGGAGTTAAGACTTTCATGCTGAAATTTGTAAATGAAGCTGACCAGGAAAAGTTTTCCTATAAAGCCGGACAGTTCGGTGAATACTCAGTTTACGGAGTGGGTGAATCAACTTTTTGTATAGCTTCTCCACCCACGAGGAAAGGTTATATTGAGTGTACTTTCAGGCAGACAGGCAAAGTTACCAATGCCCTTTCGGATTGCGAAGAGGGAAGCATAATAGGATTCAGAGGGCCATATGGCAATGTTTTCCCTATTGAAGAATGGAAAGGGAAAAATCTTCTTTTTATTGCCGGTGGAATTGCATTGCCACCTATGCGTTGTGTTATATGGAATGCTCTCGATCTGAGAGATAATTTCAAAGATGTCACGATTATTTACGGCGCCAGAACTGTAAAAGATCTGGTTTATAAGGATGAGCTTAAAGACTGGGAGCTAAGAAAAGATGTAAAACTTGTTACTACTGTTGATCCTGGCGGCGAATCTCCTGACTGGAAGGGCGAGATTGGTTTTGTTCCTACTATAGTTGAGAAGATAGCACCTTCTTCAAAAGATACTATTGCTATTGTTTGCGGCCCCCCGGTTATGATAAAATATACATTTCCTGTTCTTGCGAAACTAGGATTCACAGATGAAAGTATCTACACAACTCTTGAGAATCGTATGAAATGCGGATTTGGAAAATGTGGCCGCTGCAATGTTGGAAAAGTTTATGTTTGTAAGGATGGTCCAGTATTCACATTGGCTCAGCTGAAAGAGCTACCGGATGAATACTAAATAAATATCTCCTGCGGATACTCAATCTCAGTCAGAAACAAGCCTTTAGCAGGTGCGGATGTACCTGCTTTACAGCGATCCATTGCAAGAATAATCTCTTCAAATTCTTTAAGATCCATTTTCCCAAAACCAATTTCAACCATAGTACCAACAATGGCCCTGACCATATTCCTGAGAAAACGATCAGCTTTAATAGTAAATATCAGCCGATTATCCGATTCCTCCCAGCCAGCATTATAAATCTTACAGATGTTTGATTTTACGCCAGAATGAAGCCTGCTGAAGCTGGTAAAATCAGAATGATGAAATAATAATCTGCATGCTTCATTCATTGGTGTTATATCAATCTTCCTATGAAGGTACCAGCTTGAATTATCAAAGAAAGGGTCTTTTATTCTGGAAATATAATATTTGTAAGTTCTTGAAATGGCACTATACCTGGCGTTTGCATCAGGAACTACTTTTTTAAGTGAATTTACTGAAATATCAACAGGCAGAAATTGGTTGAGCCTGAAAACCAGGTTTCCTAAAGCCAGAAGGTCAGGTGAAATACTGTCAAAATGGGCACAGAAGAATATGGCATGGACACCGGCGTCTGTTCTTCCTGCACCGATTGTAGCTATTTTTTCTTTAAGGACGACACTCAGCGTTTCATCGAGGGTCTTCTGAACAGTAACCGAATTAGGTTGTATCTGCCAGCCATGATAGGAAGTGCCTTTATATGAGATAAATATGAAGTATCGTGTTTTCAAAATATTGTTTTGGTAAATATAGTAGTTTATTATATTATTTGTGTCGCTGTGGTTCTCTGTGTCTCCTCTGTGGCTCTTTGTGTAACCAAAAGTTAAGAACTTACACAGAGTAACACAGAGAACCACAGAGTTTCACAGAGAAAAAAGAATCAAAATTAATTCCGATTATTATTAAATACCGATCTTAAGATGTATTTTTACTATCATCGTTGAATAAATTATGATTTTTCGGATATAATTGTGCATTAATATTGAATAAAAACCTAAAAGACTTTAATTATGAGAGTTGATCTGAGTTGGGTAGATTACCTGATTATGATAATCTACTTCTTATTTGTCCTGGGCATTGGCTGGTTCCTTAGAAAATTCATGAAAAATGCCAATGCATTTCTTGAGGCCGGGAGGTCAATGCCAGCATGGGTAGCAGGATTAGCCTTTATTTCAACGAACCTGGGAGCCCTTGAGGTAATGGGAATGACAGGTTCCGGTATGAAATACGGGATGCTGACCACCCACTTTTACTGGATCGGGGCAATTCCGGCAATGATTTTTCTGGCCCTTTTCATGATGCCATTCTATTATGGTTCAAAAGCAAGATCAGTACCAGAGTTCCTTAAACTAAGGTATGATGAGAAGACCCGTGCATTGAATGCAATTCTTTTTGCTGTCATGACCGTTCTTGCATCAGGTATATCGATGTATGCACTGGCTCTCCTCATGGAGAATGTACTGGGATGGAATTTCAACCTTAGTCTTTGGATATCTGCATTAATAGTTCTCGGTTATACCTATCTTGGAGGACTCTCATCTGCAATCTATAATGAAGTTCTTCAATTTTTCATAATAGTTATAGGACTACTGCCTCTTGCGTTTTTGGCTCTCAAAGATGTTGGAGGGTGGGTTGGACTTAAAGCACAGTTAGCTCCAATAGCAATATCAAGGGGATTTCCTGCTGACACATTTACAACAACATGGAGCCATACAGGTCAGGCTACTTCCAATCCGCTGGGGGTCGAATGGTATGGAATTTTGTTTGGTCTTGGATTTGTATTGTCCTTTGGATACTGGTGTACCAACTTTCTGATCGTCCAGAGGGCATTTGCAGCGGAATCGAAAGCAGCAGCGCGAAAAGTTCCTCTTATTGGTGCTTTGCCTAAAATGTTCATTCCTTTTCTGATAATTGTTCCCGGAATAATCGCACTTGCTCTTTCCCACGATCCTGGTAAAGGATTCACAATACCGGCTGATGCGGGTGGTGGATTAAATTATAATTTAACAATTATTATGCTATTAAAACAATACCTTCCAACAGGTGTTTTAGGACTTGGTATCACAGCTTTGTTGGCATCTTTTATGTCGGGAATGGCAGGTAATGTCTCTGCATTTAATACGGTCTGGACCTATGATATTTATCAAAGTTATATAAGACCGCGTACCGGTAATGAAGAAGCTGACGGAAAACATTATCTGAAAGTTGGTCGTATTGCTACTATTTTTGGTATTCTCTTAAGCATTGCATCTGCTTATATCGCCGGTAAATTTGGAAACATAATGGATTTCCTTCAGACAATTTTCTCAATGATCAACGCACCCCTGTTTGCGGTTATTTTCCTTGGTATGTTCTGGAAGCGGACCACTGGTCATGCTGCATTTTGGGGTTTGCTCTTAGGTTTTCTAATGGCGCTTCTTCACCATGGTCTGACAATTCCTGCCGGGGCAACATCTCTCGTAAAAGGTGGCTGGATAGCTTCTCTTCACACATACCCGGTTGAGATGGCTCAGAATTTCTGGACTGCAATAATTGCTTTTACAGTAAGTACAACCGTTACGATCGGACTGACCTTACTGACAAAGCAGAAAAAATCTGATGAGGAATTGACCGGACTGGTTTATTCTCTCACTCCACGTACAATAGTAGACAAAGATTTGCCATGGTATCAGAGGCCTGCAGGTCTGGCAATTCTTGTCGGTGTGATTTTCTTAGTATTAACAATAATGTTTTGGTAGGAGGAAATTAAAATGGTAGATATAAGAATACCTATTGGTCTGATGTTTACGATCGTCGGAATAATAATTTCAGTATTCGGTTTTGTCACAATATCAAACACCGAAATGTATCATAAGTCACTGGGCATCAATGTTAACATAATAATGGGCATATTGATGCTTATCTTTGGATTGATAATGCTCTTCTTTGCATTCAGGAAGAAGAAAAAAGCTTAAATTGTGTCATGGATATAACTTAAACCTCAAAGGAAGCAAAGAATTCCATCTTTGCTTCCTTTCTTACAAATCATTTTTAATTTAAACTGATCAGCCAATGAACCGTAGAAAATTCATCGAAACGTCCGGTGTAGCTACCGGTGCCGCAATGTTGGGCGGTGTGACATCTTCTGTTAATCAAATCAGGCCAACAGTCCCGGAACAAAAGAATCAAAAGAGTGGTAAAATTAAACTCGGTTTATATTCCATATCATATGGAGGTATATGGTATAAAGGTGCCTCCTTATCTTTTGATGAGTTGTGTAGATATGCAAAACAATATGGTTATGAAGGTATAGAACTGGATAATAAGCGACCAATGGGAAATCCAATAGACCTTGACCAGCGTAAGAGGGATGAAATGCATAACTCGCTCGTTAAATATGGCCTTGAAATTCCATGTGTAGCTGCAAACAATGACTTTTCAAGCCCAATCCCTGAACACCGGGAATGCCAGCTTCTGATGGTCCGTGAGTCTGCCAGGCTTGCAAAAGACATGGGAGCAAAGGTTGTCCGTTTATTTGCAGCATGGCCGGGTGTTCCAATTCACGAAGGGGTAGGCACTTATGATTTTGTCCATGGTGAGGGGTTTTACACTTTCCTGAGACAGTACCCTTATTCAACCTGGCTCGACAGGTATAACTATGTGAAAGAATGTCTTAAGGAAGCTGCAAAAATTGGCGAAGAAAATGGTGTCGTAATGGCACTTCAAAATCATGCACCACTTATCAGGACCTGGAAGGACACGTTCGACCTTGTAAAAGAGGTGAATTCTCCCTGGCTTAAAGTATGTCTTGATCTCCCTATATTTGATAAACAGGATAAGGATTATATTGCTGATGCAGTTCATACAATTGGAAGTCTGCAAGTGCATTCACATTTCGGTGGAGAATATTACCGTGATGAAAACAACGTGATCAAACCAAAATTACTTGATTATTATGCCGGTGGAATAATGCCTGATTATAATCATTACATCCAGTTAATGAATGAAATAGGCTATAATGGCTATTTTACCTTTGAACTTTGTCATCCGTTACTTAATAAAGATCATTCCGGTGCTGGTATTGAGTTTGTGCATGATCAGGTAGCGCTTGCCAGAGAGTATCTCGCAAATATTATTAATAAGTAAATCATTTGTAGATTTTTAATTTTTTGGGAATCAGAGGTTCTTTATGGATTATGGAAAAAATTAAAGTTAAGAGGGGATTCGGAAGCGATAACAATGCAGGAGTACATCCGGATATTCTGAAAGAAATAATTTTCTCAAACTCTGGACATGTAATTGGTTATGGTTCAGATGTTTATACAGAAACGGCCATGAATATATTTAAGGAACATTTTGGCAGTTCTGTTGAGACATTTTTTGTATTTACAGGCACTGCAGCCAACGTTCTAGGCCTTTCCAGCATAACAAAAACGTGGAATTCTGTTATTACCGTATCGACGGCACACCTGGAAGGGGATGAATGCGGGGCACCTGAAAAGTTTATCGGTTGTAAAGTCCTGGTTGTAGATACTCCTGACGGAAAGATAACTACGGATCTCATCGAGAAGCATATGCATGGTCTCGATTTCGAGCATCATTCACAGCCGAAAGTGATTTCAATTACTCAGGCAACAGAGATGGGGACTGTTTATACGGCTGCTGAGATAACTGAAATTGCCGGTTATGCTCACGACCGGGGAATGCTCCTTCATATGGATGGAGCAAGGATTGCGAATGCTGCTGTATCACTAAATCTTCCATTCAGGGCATTTACGACTGATGCAGGAGTTGATGTCCTTTCATTTGGTGGTACAAAGAACGGTATGATGTTCGGCGAATCAATTTGTTTTCTTAAGCCTGGTCTTTCAGCTGATTTTAAATATATACGGAAGCAGGGCATGCAGCTAGCCTCCAAAATGAGATTTATTTCGGCTCAGTACATTGGATATTTTCGCAATGACTTGTGGAAAAAATGTGCTTCAACATCGAATACTATGGCAAGGTTGCTTGCAGAACAGCTGAAACAGATCCCGGAAGTTAAAATCACCCAGGAGGTTCAGTCAAATGGTGTATTTGCCATTATTCCCAAGGATGTTGTCGAAAAAGTAAGGGCTCATTACTTTTTCTATCCATGGGATGAAAAGAGATCGGAATGGCGTCTTATGTGCAGTTGGGATACAGAGGAAAAGGATGTTGAAGATTTTATAGAACTGCTTAAAAAGGAGTTGAGCTCCCTATCCCGCTAAAGCGGGACTAATTCCCTCACATTAAGAAAATTATCCTAAAAAATAGAGGATTAACCCCCCTTTAGGGAGGCAGGGGGCTTAACCAATTGATACAGCGCTTTTAGATGGGCAGGTGGGCAAAAAAATCACAAAAAAAGAAAAGGCTGAATCTTGCGATCCAGCCTTTTTATTGTAATCAGTAAACTAGGATTTTATTTAAGCGTAAAGGCAATTGGAACCATATACCATACAGGTACAGGTTTTCCGCCCTGTTTTCCTGGTTTAAATGTCGGAAGTGTGTTAACAACCCTGATAGCTTCTTTATCGAGCTCGGGGTCAACACCCTTTAGAACACTTACCTGGCTCACACCTCCTTTTGGAGTTACACAGAACCTCACAATCACTTTTCCCTGGATATTGTTTTCTTTTGCTATCTCAGGATATTGTGTATTCGCGGCAATGTAATCAAGAAGTGCCTTTTCTCCACCAGGGAACAATGGCATTTCCTCTACCACTACGAATGGTTCGGGTTCAGCTTCTGCTTCCTGTACCTCTTCTTTAACCTGTTGTTGAACTTCAACTACTTCTGTGTTTTTAACTTCAGTCTGTGCCTGATCAGCTGTCATAAGCTGTTTTACATCTTCGGGCTTGATAGAGTCAACAACAACAGGTGGAACATATTTCTGCTGCTGAACAACATCAGTTGGAGGAGGAGGAGGAGGAGGAGGAGGAGCAACCTGTTCATTAGGTTGATCCAGTTTCTCCATCTTAATCTCTACTTGTCGTTCTGCACGTCTTGATCTGCTATCACTTGCTTTTGCATTAATGTATGGAGTAATAATAACAGTTCCCATTATTAAAATACCTATGAGCAAAGCAATAGACACATTTCGATTGTACTTTTTACGTAGTTTATAAGCTCCGTACTCCTTATTCCTATCCTCGAACACAATATCATCAAAGGCGGGTGCTTTATCTTTTTCTTTTGCCATCTTTTTAAAGGTTTACGGTTTATTTCTTGGCTGTAGTAGGAGTTGGTGCAATACCGGCTGCGGTTTCCACCATCTTCTCTTCATACCAGGTGATATCAACTAACATGTAATGGGCGACTCCACAGATATTCATTTCATCGAAGATGTCAACAACATTACCGTAATTCGCTTTCTTATAAGCTTTAATAAGAACAATTGGACCGGTATCGTCATCTTTTTTCAGCTGCCTGATTGAACCTTTTACAGAATCCTGAGAGATAACAAGTTTACCTGTAAGTACTTGATTATTGAAATCATCGATCTTTTTGAAGAGGGCCCTGTTTCTTTCTAGCAGCATTTTACGAATACCTAAAGGGCTAAAATCTGTTTCGAAAAGAGGAGGCAGATTATTATAATCCTCTGGTTTTACCACACCCGGATACCAATAAATTTTATTATCGGGACCAAGGACGATGTTCAGAGTACGGCTCCCTGGAATCTTGGGAGGCTCAGCGTTTGGATCTGTTTGCTTCTCAGGAAGAACAATCTCCATGATTTTTGGTTTACTGAAAGCAGTTGTAAGCATAAAGAATGTGATAAGCAGACACATAAGGTCCACCATTGGTGTCATATCAATATGCGGAGCATGTTTCTTAGCTTTCTTCTTCCCGCCTGCTTTTTCCTCTTGAATTATTTCTGCCATATCACTTTTGTATTTCTGCGAGGTTTATTTTTACAGCATCAAGATTTGTGATGAGGTTAAACTGTTTCACATTCTTATCCTGCATTATATCAAGGACTTTCTTAACTAATGGATAACTGGTCTTGGAATCACCCTTAATACAAGCCTGAACATTAGGATTAACCTGACGTGTATAGAGTATCCAATCTGCGAGTTGATTGTCTGTTGAATCAATCGGAATACCTGTCTCAAGAGTAGCCCTTTCCTTAAGATCTTTTGTTGCTAAAAAATCCTTCATTTTCATAATCGGAACTCCCATTGAAGACGGGTATTTTTCGAATTCCTTATACTCAGCTTCTGTAAACTCAATATTATATCTCTTGCCCATTTCGGCAAGGATCTTTGGCCTGAATTTAAAAGTAGTATCTGAACCATTATCAAAATTAAGGAATACCCTATCATCTTTTGAAAGAAGAAGAGTCATTGTATTAAAATTAGGTGTGGGTTTTTCCGATATAGAAAAAGGCGTATCAACAATAGCTGGTTCTGTCTGTCTCATAGTAGCAGTCAACATAAGAAATGTCAACACTACCGAGAACAGGTCAACCATCGGCGTCATGTCGATATGGGGTGACTTTGTTGGTAATTTAATCTTTGGCATTGTAGTTTTTTATTTATATTATTAAACCAAAAGATAAATTTAAAATTAGTTGGTCTTCAGTGAAGCGGCAAAATTCTGGGTCAGACTGAAACCTGCTTCGTCAATTTTAAATGTATAAGAATCAATAGTTGAAGAGAAATAGTTGAATGCAATAATAGCCAGGGTGGATCCTGTAATACCAAATGCAGTGTTAACAAGGGCCTCTGAGATACCTGTTGCGAGAGCGAGAGCGTCAGGAGCCCCGGAATGGGCAAGAGCTGCGAATGCACGGATCATACCAAGAACTGTACCAATAAGACCAATCAACACTGAAATTGAAGCAAGGGTTGAGAAAATAACCATATTCTTTGACATCATCGGCAGTTCAAGAGCTGTAGCTTCTTCAAATGATTTCTGAATTGAGAGGATTTTCTGGTCCTTTTCAAGTTCTTTGTCTTTCTGAAGATCACGATAACGCAAAAGACCTGCTTTCATAACGTTGGCAAGAGATCCTTTCTGTTGGTCGCAAGCGTCCATAGCTTCTTCAATCTTGTCAGCTGCAAGAAGACCCTGAAGCTGACTTACAAATGTATTCAACCTGCCTTTACCTTTTGCTCTTGAAAGTGTAATTACCCTTTCAAAAATGAAAATAATAAGGGTTAAAACGCATGTCATCAGAATAGGAACAATGTAACCACCTTTATAAATAATCCCAAGATAGTTACCTTCCAGTGCTTGTCCCTTAGGATTACCACCTTCGAAGTTAACAGGATTACCCATTATTTGTGTGAACAAAATATAGGCTACTATAAAAGCTATTAAAATAGCGCTAGTTGCAAAAACATTCTGCAACACATCTTTGAATGAACTTCCTTGTTTACTCATTTTTATCGATTTGTTTAGGTTTATGATTTTACGATTTGCAAATATATATTATGAATTGTTTTTTTCCAATAGAGTAAACAATAATGTTAAAAATTTAATATAGTTTAGAATAATTCTCTAAACAGAAGACCGTTAAAACAATATTATACCCTCTACTTTTACTTTTAGTTATTTAATTTAATCCTTTTTAGTCATAAACAATTTTATTGTTCCAGTGAAACATTATAAACTCTCGATTTTGTGATTGGTATCTCCTGTGCTTTGTAACCTTTAGCACTGATAATCAATATTTCCGAACCCTGAGGTATCTCAAACCTAAATTCACCCTTACTATTGGAAAGATTCTCGGCAGCCGTGTCTTTTACCCTTATAGAAGCATAAGGCAGGGGCTGACCTGTTTTATTTGAAATCACGCCCTTAATTTCATTCGGGTTAATTCCTTTTTTGATCGAAGCTTCGAATTCATGAATATAACTTATCTGGCCTTTAGCTGAAGCATTCGTCGGGTCAAGCGCGAGGATCTTATCGTAAGCTTCTGTCGCTCTTGTTAAATACGGCAATCTGCCTTCATTTGTCTTTTCAGTTGAAGATGATCGAAGCTCAACTGAGCCTATCCCTACATATCCCTTAATTTTATTTTCCTTATTATTTGGATCGAGATTGATCATCCTGTTGTAATAATCTTTTGATTTGCTGAAGTTACTATTCATCATATGGAAATAACTGAGGTACCCGAAAGCTTCCATCATCTCACTTTCATTCTTAAGCGAATCAGCTTTTGTCTCTTCAATTAGTTTTTCAAATTTTGGTTTAGCAATGCCAAGTTTCAGTTCAGGATCCATTTTTGAATAGGTCCTGGCAATCATAAGATAAGCAGGTATGTAATTTGGAGATTTAGAAAGAACTCCAGTAAAAACTGAATCGGCTGATTTATATTTTTCCCCTGTATAATATGCTCTTCCGATTCTCATGAGGTCTTCGGTGTTATCTTTAGTCGTATCAAGCATTTTAGACCATGTCTGCGCTGCACCTTCGTATCTTTTATAGTTATAATAATTGGTTGCAATTTCGTTCAGAACGCTTTTATCATCAGGATTAAAGCTCAGAACTTTTGCATACTCAACAAAAGCCCTGTCTATCTCGGCATTGGCTTTTGTTATACTGCTTTCAAGGCTTGATATTTTTGCTGTAAGAGTATCTATCCCCGGTTTGATTTTTGCTTTTTCGGCAGCATTAGCAACAGCCTGTTTTGATTTTTCCTTGTCAAGCTGCGTTTTCAAACCGCTGAGCTCTTCGACCTGCTTTGGATAATTCTGATTCTTTTTCAGAAGGATTCTTGCCATATAATAATAGTCCTTCTTAATAATTCGTTCGGGGGCTACTGTTTTAAAAAGTGTCTCCATGTACGACAGAGCTTTATCATAATCGGGCGGAGTTTTTTCGTAACATGAATAACCAGCAATACGGTTCATGTATGTTCTTGATTTGTCAACCTTGAATATCTCTTCAACATTTTTTACTACTCCATCATAGTCTTTTGCATAAAAGAGAGCATTCACGTACCTGGTTTTTGCAGGAATGTTTCCGGCTGTAAGATCAAGGTATTTCTTAAAATTCACTCTTGACGAATCGAACCTCTGGGCAAGCAGATACAACTGACCTAATTCACGATAAGCAGGAGCATAGTTGGCATTGAGTTTAATTGCCTCTTCAAAATATGGAATTGCTTCCTGCAGGGCACGTCCCTTTACATATATATTACCGATTTTCATATTTGTAGTAGGTGACTGCGGATCGGCAAACTGGGCCTGGTTATAAAATGCGATGGCCTTCGACCCGTCATTTACAAGAATATATATATCTCCGGCTATCAGATAAACATCTCTGTTTTTGTTGTCAATTTTAATTGCTTCCCTTATCAATGGTAATGCAACTGAAGTATCAACCTGACCATCTATTATATATGATTCGGCGATCTTTGCCAGGGCAAAAGCATAATCTTTTGCAGGAGGCACAATCTTTTTAATGTTCTTGTAGGGAAGGAGGAAACTCTTAGCTTTAGCCCGATTATCGATAGCGGTCTTGTTATCACCAAGCAAGAAGGCAACTTTAGCCAGACCTATATAATTAAGAGGGTCATTAGGATTAGCATCGACTCCTTTCTGGTATATTTCTTTAGCCGATTTTGCAGCAACAGTCAAAGAGTTTGATATGGTGTCGGCAAAATAATCCAGAAGGTAATTTTCTCCTAAGAAAAAATAGTTTTTGCTGTTGGTTGGTTCTTTCTGAATTAACTGCTGGAACATTGCCTGGGCTTTATCATACTGTTCACTCCTTGTCAGAAGGGTAGCAGCCGCTAAATCCTGTGCCTTAAGATTAATCGAAAAACCTGTTAATAAAACTGCCAGAAAAATTGCTGGTCTTAGAATTAAACGTTTCATAGCGATCATTATTTTATGTCAATTTTAATATAAATTCTTATATTTTTCAAATTTTCTGATTTCTAAATTCTCAATTATTGAATTTTATGCCCCAATTCTAAACTACCGACTCCCAATTCCTGATTCTATCTTACTCGTTGATTGTTCCTAAAACCGCATACCACACACCTAGTGTTTTATCTGCACCAATCTAATCGGCATAGTGGCAGGTACGAGTCCCGACTTAAGAACAACCCTTTGTCCCTGTTCACCACAGGCCCAGTTTATAAATCCTGAACCTAATCCTGTGAATGTCTCCCTTGAAATAAGGTAAATCTCTCTTACGAAAGGGTACGATTTGTCATAAATAAATCCCTGATAAGGTCTATAATAGCTGCCATCATTAATGTACTGTTGTGAAACTGCAACTACCTTTACCTTCCTTATAAAACTCATAGTGAGAGAATCATTCTTATCACTTATCCAGTTGACGCTTATAATACCAAGTGCATCAGGATTTCTCGAAACAAAATTTAAAACTTCAGCATTATTATTTACAGCGAAAATATTTCTGCTCAGTGAGTCTTTTATGTCAAAAAGTTCCTTAAAATACCTGATATTCCCCGATTTAGTATTGTCAAAAATAACGCGGATATCACCAAGTTTAGATTTTTCATTGACCTCTTTCCAGGTTTTTATTTTGCCGAGGAAAATATCTTTTACTGTACCATATTTTACCAGAGAATCCTTATTATCAAGGTTTGTAATGAGCGCAAGCGCATCATATGCATAAGTAGTGGTACGTGCAATGATTTGGGTATCACGCAGGTATTGAATCTGATAATCCGAAAGCTTTTTACTCGTAACAATCACTTTTACGGAATCATTCATAAAATCATTTATTACATCAAACTCAGGTTTATATACGGGTTTGATTTTTGCACCATTATACAGATGTGTAAAGGTAAAAACTTCAGTTTCAATGAGTGGTTGGAATGATTCATCAGCCACTATTCTGATATTTCCTCTGGTTGGTGTTTCATTAGTAGCTTTTTTACCCATACTGCCGCATGATGTAAGAAAAAGTACTAACCCAAAAACTGGAATGTATAATAATATTTTATGACTAAAAGTTCGGTTCACTGTTTTACAGTTTGATAATCTTTTGTTCCGGCACACAATAATAATAAAATTTTGAATAACTGACACTCTGTTCATATTCCTAAATTTTGTTACAGTTAATATTTTCATTCTAAATTACTGCAAAGTGTGTGCCAAGGCCTGAGTAAAGAATGAATAATTTCTGTTTATAAATTTCTTTATGAAGTACGTTATCTAACCATCATCTTCATCTTTTGTGAAGAAAACCTCAACTATTTTAACATATGTTCTGTAAGCCCTGTATAAACCATAAAAGATGAATGTTGAACCCATAATGACTCTTACGGGCTTGTCAAGATAACTCAGATTGGATAAGAATACAAAATAATAACCTACTCCCAGGTAGAAGCATACCATAAATATTGAGAAAATGGCCGTCACCTGTTGCATTAATCTGTTCTCATTCATCCTGAAATTATTTTGGTATCAAATTAACAAAAATTACATTTATTATCAAAATTAAACTAATAATTTCGTTGTTAAAACATAATTTGATGAAATGCATTGTTCTATTGATGAATGATATTATTACTTCAATAAAAGTGAACTATCCCCATAACTTAAAAATCTGAATCTGTTTTCAAAGGCAAAGGTATATATCTCTTTCCACCTGTTTCCTGTCCAGGCTGAAATAAGAAGAAGAAGTGTGCTGCGGGGCTGATGAAAATTTGTTACCATTCCATTTGTAATTCTGAATTCATAGCCCGGAACTATCATAATGCTTGTAACGGCCTGAAGACACATTAAATTTCGTTCATTTATATATTTTAATAAAGCTCCAAGTGATTCCTTAATTGAAATATTTGTCACCATATCATATGCCTCCCATTGACCCAGTGAAAGATTTGCATTAATATCCGGTTGATTTTGAATAAGTTTGACTCCCAGCCAGTAAAGACTTTCCAATGTTCTAACAGATGTTGTTCCTACAGGTAGGATCTTTCCCTGATTTTCCAGCAGTAAAATAATTGTCTTTGCATCTATTGAGAAATGCTCACAATGCATTTCATGGTCATAAATATTTTTGGCTTTTACCGGTTGAAATGTTCCTGCACCCACATGCAGAGTCAATTCAACTGTTTTTATTCCTCTGGCTTTGATTTTTTCAAATACATAATCTGTAAAATGTAAACCGGCCGTTGGTGCGGCAACAGATCCTTTTATTCTGGAATAGACAGTCTGGTACCTTTCATTATCTTCTGCTTCATCTTCCCTGTTGATGTAAGGTGGGAGAGGAATGTGCCCGGTTGTTTCAATTATTTCACCAAAACTCATCTCACAATTGTTCCAACTGAATTTTATATGCCACGCCTCGCCATCTGATTGAAGCCGCTCTGCGTATAAATAATACTGATTACCATTATATTTAAAAGAGGTTGTTAATGCACCGCCCTTCCATTTTTTGAGATTTCCTACAATACATTTCCATTCAACAGGTTCTTTTGAACCAAATGATAATGAATAATCAAATGGGAAGATAGGTTCAAGACAGAGAATTTCAATAACAGCACCGGTCTCTTTTTGAAAAAGAATACGGGCACGTATAACTCGGGTATTATTAAATACAAGTAACGAATCGGGTGGGAGATATTCATCAATATTTCTGAAAGTATCCTTTACTATTTTGTTTTCTTTATAAATAAGGAGCTGAGATCTGTCCCTCTCATTAACAGGATACTGCGCAATACGGTCTTCAGGTAAATCGTAATAATAATCGTTGATGTCAATATCTCGTCTAATCACTTACTTAACCTTTTACTTTTGCCATTTTTTGCCCCCCAATTCCCCCTAAAGGTGGGCTAATTCGCTTTACATAAGTGTAATTTGGTGTCTTTTGTTGGGTTCACCTTATCTATTAGTGTCTTTTCCCTTTTGTCTTTTATATTAGTTTCTAACGCTCGCAAAAGTAACCATTATTATATAGTGTGTACTCAAATCCAAAGCAAATTCTTACCTTTGCAATGCAGCAGGCTGTTCCATCGACACACTTAGGTGTGTAGGAAAGTCCGGGCAACAAAGAGCACCATGCTTCCTAACGGGAAGATAT
>OCZT010000625.1_pt1 | contig 35491 bp, 30 predicted proteins | sample 1539031 | NCBI WGS metagenome assembly OCZT01 (sample SAMEA3539308, study PRJEB22396) | soil metagenome | biome: tundra; feature: field; material: soil | place: USA | collected 2010-05 | depth 0.15 m | reverse complement strand
GTGCTTTTAAACCTGGAGCAGTTCCCTTCCGAACTTTCTAAGTATTGGTAAATTAAGTGATTCCAAAAATCTGATAAAACGTTTAAGGACATTGTAATACAACGTCACAAACAGGCAAAAGATCATGAACCAGACAGCAATCATATTAAATATCAGCGTTTCGATTTTCAGATTTCCTAATTGTTTATATGGAGCGAAAAAATGAGCGCGTCCGAATTTTGATCCCGGAGCCATAAAGATCGGATCTGCTTTTTGAATGAGCCTATCATCTGCATCATATATTTTATTAGTAGCCAGCCTGTTAAGTACAATGTTTGCGATGTTTTCATTATAATTCTCGGCCCTCATTTTAATGAACTGATCTTCTCCCATTCTGCTCGTAATCTGTTTGTACAAAGAGTCGCGTTTATATGAGATTAACCTGCTTCGTATTCTGAATGAGGTCTTTAAACTGTCGAGTAATGTCTTAGCATCTATTGCGACCGATTCATTAAATTCCTGATAATTCAAATTATTGATCCAATTCCCTGGCACAATTCCTGTAACAGATGAAAGATAATTAATGTGAAAATTAAGTTTTTTAAGGTTCACATAAGTATCTGCCTTATAATCAGGCTTTTGCCCTGCTGAAAGACAATTATCTATTTTGACTTTCAAAGCTGGGACCAGAAAAGATGCGTACCAGTCGTTCTGACTTATTGCCATATCGTATTTGAAAAAGGGTTTTTCAAATCCATTGGTTTTGAATTGTTCAACACACAATGCTTCGTATGCCCATCGCGTCACCATTAAATCGCCCATCAGGGGGACATAAATTTTTTTACTGATTGATCCATGCAGGTCATCGAATTTAATCATGGCGCCACCAAGCAGAAGTTGTGGTACAAGGATAAGCGGAATGAGTATATAAATGCTGACTGCCGTTCGCATTCCTGCAGATATATTTAATCCTAAAAGGTTGCCAAAACATGCAGTTGAGAAAAGTATGATCCATTGCTGGAAAAGCATTCCTTTTACATCGAGTATTAGATTACCAACAAGCATAAATGATAGTGATTGTATTGCTGATAAAGTAAACAGGAAGTTGATCTTAGAAATGAGGTAGCTTAATCTGCTCAGATCCAGGAACTTCTCCCGTTCAAGAATTTTTCTGTCACGGAAGATCTCCTCAGCGCTTACCGTCAGACCCATAAACAATGCAACTATGACAGCCATAAAGAGGAATACTGGATAATTCTTGTTAGTTGCGAAGCTGTATACTCCGTTTTCGCTGAATTTTGAAATATAACCGAGAATGAAGGCCAATAATGGAGCTTCAATAAGGTTTATTGTCATATATTGACGATCAGCGAGTTTCCTTGTAATATTTCTCCTTATGAATGTCCGGATCTGTTCTGTCTTTTTAGGGACTCTGAAGTTGCTTGGAGGAATGACTGATTTAGTAGGCTTTTCCCCAAGGACAGGCATCATCTTCTTCTTATACTTTTCATACCACTCTTTTGGGCTGATCTGCCTCTCTTTACCCGGATGACCCGAACTATCAATAACCTTAACCTCAACAATATGCAGTATGTTATCGGTTTCAACATTTCCACAATTAGGACATTCACTTTCAGCGGCATTTGCCTGCGATGTTTCGGTTTTGAAATATACGAGGGCCTCAACAGGATCGCCGTCATAAATCATATAACCACCTTTATCAAGCAGCCACAACCTGTCAAACATTTTAATAATATCGGAAGAGGGTTGATGTATGATAGCAAAAACCAGTTTCCCGCTTAACGACTGATTTCTCAGGAGGCTCATTACTTTCTCAGAATCAAAGGAGGATAAACCAGATGTAGGTTCGTCAATAAACAGTACCACAGGTTCGCGCATAAGTTCGAGACCAATGTTAAGTCTCTTACGCTGGCCCCCGCTAACCTTCTTATTCATCATATCTCCAACCTGCAGGTCCTTGATTTCATAAAGGTCAAGATCCTGAAGGACTTTCTGAACAGTATTTTTTAATTGTTCTTCATTATAATCACCAAAGCACAACCTCGCATTAAAATAGAGATTCTGATATACTGTAAGTTCTTCAATAAGCATATCATCCTGAGGAACAAATCCTATCAATCCTTTAAGTTCTTCTGAATCTTCATTTATATCATACCCGTTAATGTATATGTTACCTGAAGTGGGTTTTATCTTACCATGCAGCAGATTAAGCATTGTCGTCTTCCCGACACCGCTGCCACCCATTATGCCAATCATGTTACCTGATTCGACCCTGAAATTCATTTTCTGAAGTCCGTTATCGGAGTTCTTAAACAAAAATTCAATATCATGGCCTTCGAAGAATATCTTTTCAGGAAATTTCCTGGAAACAAATTTTTTAAAAATTTTAGAATAGTAAATCGGATCTATACCCTGGCCTTTTATATTCACACCACGGTCGAGCAGATAGGGTCTGCAGGCAATAATATCCCTTCCTTTAAAATATAGAACGAGGGAACCATCGTATGTGAAAATCAGTGTGCCGGTGCTTTCAAGATGCATAACAACAAGATGGCCTTTGAACCCTTTTAACCTCATATGACGCCACTTGTCGTAGTTTTTGTAAATGCCTGAACCGGAAAATTCAGGATTATCGCTTTCAATTATGAGAATACATTCGGGTGATATATTATCATAAGATCTGCCAATCATAAAGGCAGTTGCATTTTCATATTCCTTTTTTGAAATATTGAAAGTTCTTGAGACGATATCTATAATAGTCTTCTCCTGTTCTGAGATCATTCCATCTTCAAATGCAAATTCAATCAATTGGAGAAAAACGATCATCCTCTCTTCAAGAAACAACCCTTTTTTTATTTGTCGACAGATATTTGTTATCTGAAATGAGATAAGAGATTCATCATCTGCCAGTTCCGCTTTATCAACACTTTTAAGTTCATTTGAATAGAACTCAAGATTATTTTCGAAGAGTGCATAGTATTCTTCTTCAAGCTCCCGGTTAAGATATCTTCTCAGGTAACTGCGCAGAATCTTTTTGCCCCTTGATGATATTCCGGCAGGGTTAATGGTCGAAACGATGGCAAAAATATGAATTAAGGCTAGTAATACCGATTCCCTCATAAGAACACTAAGTAAAAAAAAGACCGCAAAGTAAGATTCTTTGCGGCCAAAGATTAATGAAATAATTATTTTACTATCTGATCTCTTACATCAACAATAACCTTTGTTATGTCTTTAATATTCTGTTCTGTAAGACTTGTGCCTAGTCCTTCATATACTTTCTTAACAGGATCAAGTAACTTCACAAAATCAGCGACACTTGTATCAGAGAGATAAGGTTTAGTTATTTCCATGTAAGTATCAAATGATTTTTTCTGCTCAAGCAATACTCCTGAGATGCCTGCAACCTGGTATGCTGCCTCAGATACGTGTGTTGTAAGATACATGCCTTCAACCCATGCTCCACCAACAACAAGAAGGGCCAATGGTTGCTCATCGTTATCATGCAGATATGCATATGTGTCATCAAATTCACTTGTCAGTATTTTAACCAATTCATCCCTGTTATCAAAATTCTGTTTTATCTTAGTATATAAATCTTCATTATAAACTTTTGACATGTTGAGTTCATTGGTTAGAGACCTTATAGCATCCAGATAATTGAAGACTTCCTGCTGTTGATTATAAAGTGTTGCATAACTCAGATCGGCTCCAAAACCGCCAAGGTTTATTGCCCTTGATGGACCGCTGAAATACTTTTTAGTGTTTTCAACCGGATTTGTTATTCCGATTATATAACCTACCTCAAGCTCAGTAAGCATTTTAATAACCTCAGCCGATGTAGGCAATGGATATACATTAGTCTCAATCTGGCCTTGAATTTCTTTTTTTTCTACTTTTTCAACTTCTTTCTGTTGTTTAGCAGCTGCTCTGTCTTTGCAAGAACTCAGACATGTGAAACCTATTATCAGCAATGGAAGTATAAAACCTGCAAAAATCTTTTTCATTTTGACAAAATTTAAAATTTTAAAAACTCATTCTAAAACGTCCATAAAAGTAATAAATAATATTGAAACTAATTAGTCTCCAGAGGTCGGAGTGCTTAAATTGCCTAAAATTCTTATGAAAAAAGTAAAATCTTATACAATGAATGATTCTTTTACAATGAACTTTAAGTTTTGGGATATACTGATTAGCACTTGATATTCTATTCTTTATATATCAACTTTAGGCACTCCGAACTTTAGGCACTCCAAACTTTTGCACATTATGCACTAATCAGACTACTAATAGATAATCATTCTGACGTTTCCATTTTTTATCTATCTTTAAACCCCTGAAACCAGACCATTTTTAGGATGTGGAATTTCGATGAACCTGCCGGAAGAGAGGGCACTGACTGCATTAAGTATGACCGCCGTGAAGAAATATTTGGTGTAAAAGATGTTATACCAATGTGGGTAGCAGATATGGATTATAATACCCCTGATTTTGTTGTAGAGTCTCTTCAGAAACGTCTTGAACATGAGATTTATGGCTACTCTTTTCGACCTGCAGAATACTTTTTGTCTATGATCAACTGGATCAAAAGCAGACATAACTGGACAGTTGACAAAGAATGGATCTGCTTTAGTCCGGGTGTAGTTCCGGCCCTGAATTTTTGTACCCTGGCTTTCACCCAGCCCGGCGATAGTATTATTGTTCAGCCACCTGTTTATTTTCCCTTCTTTTCAGCTGCTGAATCTCATGGCCGTAATCTGATCTATAACAGATTAATGGAATCTGAAGAGAGATGGGTTATGGATTATGATTCACTCATTGCAGGAATTGACAGTAAGACAAAAATGATAATTATATCCAACCCGCATAATCCTGTTGGAAGGGTATGGACACCCGAGGAACTTAACAATCTGGCTGATATTTGCCTGAAAAACAATATTCTGATCATATCAGATGAGATACATTGCGATCTTGTTCTTCCCGGGTTCACCCACACTCCTCTTGCATCACTTTCTGAAAAAATTGCGGAAAATACAGTTACATTAATAGCTCCAAGCAAAACATTTAACCTGGCTGGACTCTCGACTTCATCAGTGATTATTTCAAACCCGGTTTTAAGGAAGTCTTTTAACAAGATTGTTGATAATCTTCATGTAGGAAGTGGTAATATCTTCGGGACTACAGCTTCAATAGCTGCGTATACTAACGGGCATAAATGGCTCGATGCATTGCTTGATTACGTTGATCATAATATTGAATTTGTGAAGAATTATTGCAGGGCAATGATCCCCGAAATAATTCCTGTTCAACCCGAAGCGACTTATATGATCTGGTTGGATTGCCGGAAGTTTGCAATGACAGGAAAAGAACTCCAGAATTTTTTTGTAAGCAAAGCCGGAGTTGGAATGAATGAAGGGTCGACTTTTGGACCTGGCGGAGAAGGATTTATGAGAATGAATCTTGGCACAACACACCAGACAGTAATGAAAGCAATGGAACAGATTGAAAAAGCTGTTTCAACACTCAGATGAACAGAAATACTTGATATTGAATGAAAAACAGCGTTAAGGTAAGACTAACTTTGGAGGATGGAACAATTTATGAAGGGCGATCCTTCGGATCGTGCGCTCCTGCAGCAGGTGAAGTGGTTTTTAATACTGCCATGACCGGTTATCCCGAGAGCTTAACCGATCCTTCATACCGGGGACAGATATTATGTCTTACTTATCCACTTGTTGGCAATTATGGAGCTCCCGGAATAAGTGAAGAAAATGATCTGTACCGTTTTTATGAGTCCTCATCCGTCCATATTTCAGGGCTGATTGTTTCTGATTATTCATTTGAATACAGCCACTGGAACGCAACTGAAAGCTTAGATGAGTGGCTGAAGAGGAATAATGTTCCGGGAATTTATGGAATAGATACAAGAGCTCTTACAAAAAGAATCCGTGAGAAAGGAGCAATGCTGGGCAAGGTTGAACCCGAAGGAACAGAAACCGGATTTTATGACCCGAATAAAGTAAATCTTGTTGCTCAAGTCAGCACTCATGAAAAGAAAGTCTACGGGTCGGGAAAATATAAGATACTGCTCGTTGATTGTGGAGTTAAGTATAACATCATCAGAAACCTCTTGAAAAGAGATACCACAATTATAAGGGTACCATGGGATTATAACTTTCAACAGGAAGATTTTGACGGGCTATTTCTTTCGAATGGTCCGGGTGATCCTAAAATGTGCGGAGTAACAATCCGTAATATTAAAAAATCCTTTGAAGGTGAGAAACCTGTTTTTGGTATTTGTCTGGGTAATCAGTTAATGGCACTTGCTTCAGGGGCTGATACATATAAACTGAAATATGGTCACAGAAGTCATAATCAGCCTGTACTTCAGGTTGGTACGGATAAAGCTTACATTACATCCCAAAACCACGGATTTGCTGTTGATAACGAAACACTTGGGTCTGACTGGGAACCACTTTTCATCAATATTAATGATCAGACAAATGAGGGGATGAAACACAAAAACAAACCCTTCTTCTCAACCCAGTTCCACCCTGAAGCATCAGGCGGGCCAACAGATACTGATTACCTGTTTGATGTGTTTATAGAGAATATTGAAAAATCAATCGGATAAGGGCATGCCATGACATTTCCCCTATCTTGTCACACTGAAGAATTATTCCCATTCGTAACATGATGCATCATTTTATCAGCAAGTTCAGCTGCAGTTCTGTTTTTAAAACTTTTCATCCTTTTCTCAAATATTTCGGCTATCTCTTTGTTACAGAGATTTCCTATACTTCCTTCATGAACATAATCCGATAATGAAGTTTTTGAGAATGTGGAATTTTTTACCATATCAGATACTGCTTTATATGCATCCCTGAACGGGATGCCCTGTTTTACCAGCCTGTTTACCTCTTCAGTGCTGAAAATTGTATTATATAAGGGATTATCCGTTATATTCTTCTTTATTTTAATGTTATTAAGCATTAAAAGCATTATTTCAATACACTCCCTCAACTCTCCGAACGCATCGAATATCAGCTGTTTAAGAAGCTGAAGATCTCTGTTGTATCCTGATGGCAGATTGGTTGTCAGGATAGCAATCTGGTTCGGAAGGGTTTGAAGGACATTTGATCTGGCTCTTATGAGTTCGAAAACATCGGGGTTTCTTTTCTGCGGCATTATGCTGGAACCCGTAATATATTCATCCGGAAAATCAATGAATCTGAATTCAGATGTCATGTAAAGACATATATCCATTGAAAACCTGGAAAGGGTTTGTGCCACAGAGGCCAGCGCTGAGGCAATACCCATTTCAATTTTGCCCCTGCTAAGGCTTGCATAGGCTGAATTATAGAGAAGATCATCAAATTCAAGGAGATCAGAGGTCAATTTCCTGTTTATTGGCAAGGTGGTTCCATATCCGGCAGCAGTACCAAGCGGGTTCTGGTTATTCAGGGCCCTGGCACCTGACAAAAGAAGAACATCATCCGCCAGGCATTCTGCATATGCACCAAACCACAAACCAAACGACGATACCATGGCGGGCTGCATATGGGTATAACCTGGCACCAGTACCTCTTTATATTGCTCGCTTAACGACTGTAACCTGCTAAAAAGACTTCGGATCAGTACAGAAAGCTTATCAATCTCTTCCCGGGTATAGAGACGTATGTCAACCAGTACCTGGTCGTTTCTTGACCGTCCGGTATGAATTTTTTTCCCGGTTGTGCCAAGTATTGAGGACATCTCCTTTTCAATCTGTGAATGTATGTCCTCAACATCTTTTTCAATCAGCAGGCTCCCTTCCTCATCCCATACAAATAAAGAATGAAGGGCTTTTAATAAGCCATTTTTTTCATCCTCTGAAACCAATCCAACATTTTCGAGCATTATAACATGGGCCATTGAACCAATTATATCCCATTTTGTAAGAGCCAAATCGGTTTTTCTGTCTTTACCTGCTGTAAACTCGATGATTGCAGGTTCGGGGTTAATCCCTTTTTCCCAGAGTTTCATGGTTTCAATTATTAATTCAATTAATTTGCCAATTAAATTCCTAACCACCCCGTACCCCGACGGCAACAGAGGGTGGAGGTGGTGAACTCCTAAGATAACAAATTTAGATCACTTTTTCTGACTGGCTTCAATAATAGCCCTATGGGCCATTAATCTGATTGCGTTGATCCTTATGAACCCCTTGCTGTCAGTCTGATCGAATCCTCCTTCAATATCCATACTAGAAAGCTTTTTATTATAGAGTGAAGATGGTGATTCACGACCTTCAATAAGTACATTCCCTTTATAAAGGCAGAGATGAACGCTGCCATCAATAAGTTCCTGACTCTTTTCAATTGCGGCCATAAGAAAATCCATTTCAGGACTGAACCAGAAACCATTATAAATGATCTCCGCAAATTTTGGAGTAAGCATGTTTACGAGCCTCATCACCTCTCTGTCCATAGCTATTCCCTCAATATCTTTGTGAGCTATATGTAAAACTGTGGCAGCAGGAGTCTCATACACGCCTCTCGATTTTATCCCTACGAACCTGTTTTCCACCATATCGAGGAGACCGATGCCGTTTTTACCTGCAATATCATTCAGATAAACATACATATCATACGAATCTTCTTTCACGGTTCCATCCTCTTTGTTAACGAGTTTCACCGGTATCCCATTCTTGAAATGAATAACTATACGTGTTTCTTTATCAGGAGCATCCTGTGGCATGACCATCTTTTCCAGCATGCTCTTATGAAGTGTATACATCGGGTCCTCAAGTATTCCGGCTTCATGACTGATATGCATCAGATTGTCATCCTCACTATAAGGTTTATCTATACTCGCCTTCACAGGGATCTTTTTTTCAGAAGCATATTTAAGAAGATCTGTCCTTCCTTTGAATGTTGCCAGGAATTCTTTATCTTTCCATGGCGAAATAACTTTAACACCAGGCATAAGCGCATAATAACATAATTCAAACCGTACCTGGTCATTGCCTTTACCTGTTGCACCATGCGCAACCGCATTGGCTCCTTCAGCCTTTGCAACTTCTATTTGTTTCTTTGCTATAAGAGGCCTTGCAAGAGCTGTGCCAAGAAGGTACCTGTCTTCATAAATTGCATTTGCCATTATGGCTTTAAGAACATAGCCATCAATAAATTCCCTCTTCAGATCAGCTATAATAACTTTTGATGCTCCAAGTAACAATGCTTTTTTCCTGCACTCTTCAAAATCGTCAGCCTGACCAACATCAGCAACAAAAGCAATGACTTCATAATTCTTTTCAATTAACCATTTAAGTATTACTGAAGTATCCAAACCGCCGCTATACGCGAGAATAACTTTTTCTTTCATGAGTCTATTATTTGAGTTATTTAAAATAATCTTAATTTGAATTTTCCTTAAGTATTCGTTTTTTACCCCCTTCCCAACCTTCCCCCACGGAGGAAGGAGTTAAATCAGATCTTTTCCCCTTTATTGGGTGAAATAAGAAAGGGGGTATCAGACAGAATAAACATTTATGCTTACCAGAATCATTTTTTCTTTATTTGCTTGTGTATTCCCGGAAGAATAATTTCAAGACAGGTATGCACCTGCTGGATAGTTACTCCGTTTCTGGGTATAACCAGAATTGTATCATCACCGGCGATTGTACCGGCTATTTCATATCTTTCGGCTCCATCAATAAAAAATGCAGTGTTGCTTGCATTTCCCGGAATAGTTTTAATTACCATAAGTCCTTTTGCTTCAACTATATCCCATATAACGGGTACAATATTCAGTTTAAGTGACGATTTTTCTGAACTTCTGATGTTTTCAGATAAAGAATACCTGTATCCACCCGCACCATCTGATACCCGTCCAACTCCTAGCTGCCTTAAATTTCGGGATAACGTAGCCTGTGTACAGCTTATCCCTTTCCCTTTCAGTTTTCTGAGCAATTCTTCCTGAACTGTTATTTTTTCTTCAGAAATTATTTTCTCGATTGCCAGAAGTCTTTTAGTTTTTTGCATATTTATGCATTTATATTGCAAATATATGCATTTTTCCATATTTGCAAAGTCTAATTAAAAAATTATATTATTTTTGAACCTCAAATAGGGATGATGAAAGATGTAGTAAAGAAGGTAATAATCCTGGGGTCAGGCGCTTTGAAAATCGGCGAAGCCGGCGAGTTTGATTACTCTGGCTCTCAGGCTCTGAAAGCATTAAAAGAAGAAGATGTCAGCACAATTCTGATAAATCCGAATATTGCAACAGTTCAAACATCGGAAGAACTGGCTGATAAGATCTATTTCCTTCCTGTCACTCCGTATTTTGTTGAAAAGGTGATTGCCAGGGACCGTCCCGATGGTATCCTTTTGTCATTCGGCGGTCAGACAGCTCTCAATTGTGGAACAGAACTTTACAAAGCGGGTGTTTTTGAAAAATATAATGTAAGAGTTCTCGGAACACCTGTATCGGCTATTATGGATACCGAAGACAGGGAGCTTTTTGTTAAGAAACTCTACCAGATAGATGTTAAAACACCAAGCAGTATAGCTGTGTCGGGTATAAATGAAGCTGTTGAAGCGGCAGGTAAGCTCGGATATCCCATTATCATCAGGGCAGCATACACTCTAGGTGGTCAGGGAAGTGGTTTTGCTTCGAATTCTGATGAACTTAGAACACTTGCATCGAAGGCATTTTCTTATTCAAACCAGATCCTTGTTGAAGAATCTCTTAAAGGATGGAAAGAGGTTGAATATGAAGTTGTAAGGGATAAATATGATAATTGTATAACCGTATGTAACATGGAGAACTTCGATCCACTTGGAATACATACCGGTGAAAGTATCGTGGTTGCACCATCCCAGACTCTCACAAACAGCGAATATCATAAACTGAGAGAGCTTTCCATCAGAATTATCAGGCACATTGGAATTGTTGGGGAATGTAATGTTCAGTTTGCGCTGGCTCCCGATTCTGAAGACTACAGGGTCATTGAAGTGAATGCGCGTTTGTCAAGGTCAAGTGCGCTTGCTTCAAAAGCTACAGGTTATCCATTGGCTTTTATTGCTGCGAAACTTGGAATGGGTTACGGACTTCATGAACTTAAAAACTCTGTTACTAAAAATACAACTGCCTGTTTCGAACCGGCTCTTGATTATATTGTATGCAAGATTCCACGTTGGGACCTTAATAAATTCGAAGGTGTATCTCATCTGATCGGCAGCAGCATGAAGAGTGTGGGTGAAGTTATGGCTATAGGCAGAACGTTTGAAGAGGTTATCCAGAAAGGATTGAGAATGATTGGTCAGGGTATGCACGGCTTTACAGGAAACCGGAATCTTGGCTTTGAGGATATTGAGAAGGAACTTGCCGAACCTACAGATATGCGGATCTTTTCAATTGCTGAAGCTCTTGAAATAGGGATGCCTGTTGAAAGAATACATGAACTTACAAAAATTGATAAATGGTTTCTTTTCAAGCTCAGGAATATTATAAGCATTAAAGATGAACTTAGTAAATATCAATCTCTGGAAACAATACCTGTCGATCTCCTCTCGCATTCCAAGATAAACGGGTTCAGCGATTTCCAGATTGCCAGACATGTATTAAAATCTGGTCCCGATCAGATCAACGACGACCTTATGAAGGTAAGGAATTACCGGAAAACATTAGGTATCGTTCCCTATATCAAACAAATAGATACACTTGCAGCTGAATATCCTGCAATAACAAATTATCTCTATCTTACTTATAGTGGTTCGGAACACGATATAATATGTGAATCCGACAAAAAGTCGGTCATTGTGTTGGGATCAGGGGCTTACAGGATTGGCTCAAGTGTTGAATTTGACTGGTGTTCAGTTAATGCCATTGACACTATAAAAAAAGAGGGATTCAGATCGATAATGATAAATTACAATCCTGAAACTGTCAGTACAGATTACGATATATGCGACAGGCTTTACTTTGATGAACTGACTTTTGAAAGGGTTCTCGATATAATTGAGCTTGAAAACCCGCGAGGTGTTATTGTATCAGTTGGTGGTCAGATACCCAATAACCTGGCGATGAGGCTTTATAAAGAAAACGTCCCTGTGCTCGGTACCTCACCTGTTTCAATCGACAGGGCAGAAAACCGGCATAAATTTTCCGCGATGCTAGATATTCTGAAAGTTGACCAGCCCAGATGGAAAGAACTAACTACAATAGATGATATTTTTGAATTTGTGGATCGGATAGGTTTTCCTGTACTTATCAGACCATCCTATGTTTTATCAGGAGCTGCGATGAATGTTGTTTCTAACAAAAATGAATTATCACATTATCTTAAGCTTGCTGCCCAGGTATCAAAACAATATCCGGTTGTTGTATCTGAGTTTATTGAGAATGCAAAGGAGATCGAGATCGATGCAGTAGCCCGCGATGGTGAAATGTTAGCCTATGCTATCAGTGAACATGTAGAGTTTGCAGGGGTTCACTCAGGTGACGCAACAATGGTCTTCCCTGCTCAGAAAATATATTTTGAAACAGCAAGGCGAATAAAACGCATTTCGCGCCAGATTTCTAAGGAACTGAATATTTCAGGACCCTTTAATATCCAGTTCCTGGCAAAAGACAATGATATTAAAGTTATCGAATGTAACCTGCGTGCGAGCCGAAGTATGCCTTTTGTATCCAAAGTTCTCAAAACCAATCTCATAGAGCTTGCTACAAAAGTGATGCTTGGCGTTCCGGCAGAAAAACCCGGCAAAACAGTTTTCGAACTCGATTATGTAGGTGTCAAAGCCCCCCAGTTCAGCTTTTCCCGTCTTGCCAAAGCCGACCCGGTACTTGGTGTTGATATGTCATCCACAGGCGAAGTCGGCTGCATAGGTGAAGGTTTCTATGAAGCAATACTCAAAGCCATGTTTTCTGTAGGGTACAGGGTACCGAAAAAGAGTATTTTGCTTTCAACTGGTCCTGCGAGGTCGAAAGTTGAACTCCTCAACAGTGCCAAGGCACTTCGCGAAAAAGGACATAAGCTTTATGCAACCAGAGGAACCCATCAGTTCCTGAAAAATGCAGGTGTTGAAGCGCATGTGGCATACTGGCCTGATGAGAATAAATCGCCAAATACTATTGAACTTATAAAATCTCGTGAGGTGGATCTTGTGGTAAACATTCCTAAAGATCTTAGCGATAAGGAACTTAATAACGATTATACCATAAGAAGAAGTGCAGTAGATTATAATGTTCCTCTCATTACAAATGCACGTCTTGCGAGTGCTTTTATACTGGCTTTCTGCAGAATGAGCATCGACGACCTGGCAATAAAGAGCTGGGATGAGTACAAGTAGTGACCTCATCCTCCATCCCCTTCTCCCAGGGGAGAAAGGGCATAAAGAAAAACTGGCAACGGGAGAAACAGATAGTCAAAGAGTTACACGGCAATAAAGGAATCTGACAATAGCCCCACCCTGTTTGGGTTAGGGGGTAAAAAAATTAAGAAAACAAGACAATATTATGATAATCCGTAAAGCAACACCCGAAGACGCAGCAGTAATAATTGATTTTCAGCAGAAAATGGCCTGGGAAACTGAACAGATGACCCTTATCCCGGAGACAATCATTAAAGGGGTTAACGCTGTATTCGCTGATTCCAGCCATGGACAGTATTGGGTTGCTGAAGATAATGATAATGTTGTAGCCGCCTTACTCATAACTTATGAGTGGAGCGACTGGAGAAATTGTAATGTCTGGTGGTTTCAATCGGTATATGTATTGCCGGAATTCAGGAGAACCGGCATCTTCACGTCGATGTATAAGCATATCAAAAATGAAGCTGATAAAGATGGTATTGCCGGATTACGTCTTTATGTGGAAACGAATAACTCAAGAGCACAACTTACCTATGAGGCTCTTGGTATGAAGAGCCTTCATTATAAGATGTATGAATGGATGAAAGAATAAGTTATGCACTGGCTCCCATCTTTACTGATTCTCCCTTATACTTTTTTTCTTCTTAAAACTTACAGAAGTCTTCTCCACGTTGGGACCTTTAATATATCTGCAGATCCGGCAACTTTTGTATCAATCGTTGTTGCCTGCCGTAATGAACAGAAAAACCTCCCGGCTCTTTTAAATAGTATTGCTCTTCAGAATTATCCGGAATATTTATTTGAGGTCATAATTGTCAATGATAGATCCACTGATAATACCTTTGAAATTGCTGCAGGATTTACCGGGATAAGCAATATTTATACCTTAAATAATAAAGGGGAAGGGAAAAAACATGCTCTCAGAACCGGGATAAAATCTGCAAAAGGCAATCTTATTATCACAACCGATGCAGATTGCAGAATGGGAAAGAACTGGATCAGAACAATCGCAGCATTTTATGAAAAGAACATTCCTGATATGATAATTTGTCCGGTTCAGTTAGAATCAGTACCTGGGTTTTACGGAAAGTTCCAGGAGCTGGAATTTATGAGCCTGCAGGGAATTACTGCAGGTTCTGCGTTTTCAAAAGAAGCTACTATGTGCAATGGTGCAAACCTCGCTTTTACCAGGGAAGCATATTTTAATCATTCAGGTAATCTGCACGATGAGATAAACTCAGGTGATGATATTTTCTTATTACATAGTATAAAAAAGGAAAACGGCTCAAAAATATTATGGCTGGAATCGCCCGATACACTGGTAACAACGGCCTCATCATCAACATTCAGGTCGTTCGTGAAGCAGAGAGGCAGGTGGATTTCAAAAGGTAAAGCATATAAAGACAATCATACAATCGTTTTAGGTATTGTAACATTTGTTACTATCTCAATACTTATGGCTTGTCTTTTCGCCTCATTAATTTATCCGGATTTGATATGGGTCTTCATTTTAATGTTAATTCTGAAATCGGTCCCTGATTTCTTAATTCTGCAGAACACATGCAGAAGATATAGTAAAAGAAACCTGATGAGATGGTTTCTGCCGGCTCAGTTAATATATCCTTTCTATGTACTTTCTGTGATATTCTACTCTTTGATATTCAGGGAAAACAGGAATATTAATTCCCCATTTCCGAAAGAAATTTAATTCTCACAAGCCTTATCTCTTCTTCCTCGAATTCGTTTCCAAGTTCTTTAAACGCTTTTTCAAGTGAATCAGATTCTGCTTCCTCCCTGAAATATGAATAAATATCGTGCTGACGCTCATCGTCAATTGTAGTGTCGATATAATAATCAAGATTTATCCGCGTTCCTGAATTAACTATTGCCTCAATTTCTGAAATAAGTTCTGACATCTCAAGTCCCTTTGCCTCAGCAATATCCTCCAGGGGCCTTTTCATATCAATACTCTGGATGATATAGACTTTAATGCCCGATTTATTGACAACAGATTTAACGACCATATCCAGCGGTCTGATGATCTCCTTCTCATCAACATACTTTTTTATTATCTCTATGAATTCTTCTCCATAGCGTTGGGCTTTCCCTGCTCCGACTCCGGAAATATTCTGAAGTTCATCAATAGTTATAGGGTACTGGATAGCCATGTCTTCCAGAGATGGATCCTGAAAAATCACAAACGGAGGTACATCTTTTTGTTTCGACAGCTTTTTACGAAGATCCCTCAGGATACTGAATAACTCCTCATCAACTGCAGCTGTTCTTGCTCCAAATGCATTTTCTTCATCAGTTGTATCAGCATAGTCGTGATCCTCTGCAAGCATGAAAGAAGTGGGCTTTTCCAGAAAATCCATTCCTCTCTGTGTCAGTTTCAGAAGTCCATAATTTTCAATATCCTTTGTAAGGAATTTCGCAATGAGAGCCTGTCTGATAACCATATTCCAGAACTTCTCATCTTTATCTTCCCCGATGCCGAAAAACTCAATTTTATGATGTTTATAAGATTTTATTGCAGATGTAACTTTTCCTGAAAGGATATTTGCAATATGATCCGCTTTGAATTTCTCTTTCACGGCCAGGATCGTCTCCAGAACACTTACAACTGCCTCATTTCCTTCAAACTGCGATTTGGGATGTAGGCAATTATCGCAGGCTTCACAATTTTCTTTCAGATATTCCTCACCAAAATAATGTAGTAAGAGCTTCCTTCTGCACACAGAAGATTCAGCATAAGAAACTGTTTCAAGAAGTAGTTGCTTTCCGATCTCCTGTTCTGCAATTGGTTTCCCCTGCATGAATTTCTCAAGTTTCAGAATATCATTGTAACTATAATAAGCAATACAGTTCCCTTCGCCGCCGTCACGTCCTGCCCGTCCTGTCTCCTGATAATACCCTTCAAGACTTTTAGGTATATCATAATGAATTACGAACCTTACATCCGGCTTATCAATCCCCATTCCAAAGGCAATTGTGGCCACAATAATATCAGCCTCTTCCATAAGAAACTTATCCTGGTTCATCGTGCGGGTAGCTGAATCCATGCCGGCGTGATATGGAAGAGCTTTAATTCCATTTACCTTAAGGACTTCTGCCATTTCCTCGACTTTCTTACGGCTGAGACAATAAATAATTCCAGACTTCCCGGCATTGTTCTTAATATATTTAATGATCTCCTTTGTTACATCCTGTTTGGACTTTACCTCGTAATAAAGGTTAGGACGGTTAAAGGAAGATTTAAATACGTCTGCATCCAGAATACTCAGGTTTTTCTGAATATCGTGCTGAACTTTTGGAGTGGCTGTTGCTGTAAGGGCAATAATGGGCGATCTCCCTATCATGTCAATTATAGGTCTGATCCTTCGGTATTCAGGTCTGAAATCGTGACCCCACTCCGAAATACAATGGGCCTCATCAATAGCATAAAAGGATATATCTATATTTTTAAGGAACTCAATATTTTCCTCTTTTGTAAGCGATTCGGGAGCAACATACAGAAGTTTTGCCTTTCCCGACAATACATCTTTTTTGACTCTCGCTATCTCGGACTTTGTAAGAGATGAATTAAGGAAATGAGCAACATCATCGTCAGTACTGAAGTTCCTCATCGCATCAACCTGGTTCTTCATAAGGGCAATTAAAGGAGAAATTACAATTGCTGTTCCCTTCTTCATAACAGCGGGTAACTGGTAACAGAGAGACTTGCCACCTCCAGTAGGCATAAGAACAAACGTATCCCGCCCCGACAACACATTCCTTATTATATGTTCCTGATTACCTTTAAAAGTATCAAAACCAAAATACTTTTTTAAGTAGTCATGTATAGTAGAATCATTCAACATAATCTTCCAAAAATGATAATATTAGTTTACTGTAAAGAACTTTGATTTTACAGTTTATATAAAGTTAATAAATTTCTTAATCAAATAATATTTTTAATAATTAATTAACAAAAATGAAGGTTAGTTAAATGACCTATACTTTTACCTGATAATCATTTCCCTTTTCTGGAAATGAATCTGCCTATACATGATTTGGTTGTCATGATGACTAATATATTGATTTTCTGGATATTTAACATTCAATGCTCCTACATATTTCGCAAGGGTTTCTACCCTTCACCACACGAAAAGATTAATATTGTTTTGCAATAGAAGATTTATCATCTTTACAAACTGAATTTTAAACCAATCTAATATTAGGTGTCAATGTCAATATTTGGTAAAAAAGGGAAGAATGGAGAGAAAGAAATGTCATTCCTTCAACATCTTGAGGAATTAAGATGGCACATTATCCGGGCCATTTTAGCTATAGTGTTCTTTATGATTATTGCTTTTATATTTAAAAACGTTCTTTTCAATAAGATTATTCTTGGCCCCAAAAGCCCTGAGTTTATTACCAACCGATTGCTTTGCAAACTTGGGGAATTCATTAAAACTCCTGCATTATGTATTAACACCAAACCCTTAAATCTTATCAGCATAAAAATGTCGGGACAGATTACAACTCACATAACCGCTGCCATGGTAGCGGGTCTGATCCTTGCATTTCCTATTATACTCTGGGAGTTCTGGCAATTCTTCAAACCAGCCCTCAAGCCAAACGAGGCAAGGTATGCAAAAGGTGCAGTACTGGCTGCTTCAGGACTATTTTTTGTCGGAGTTCTTTTCGGATATTTTATGCTTGCACCGCTTTCAATACATTTTCTCAGCTCGTATGTTGTTGATCCCTCGGTTGTCAATCAGATTAATATAAGGTCTTATATCGGTACACTAACATCAATATGCCTGGCTACCGGATTAGTTTTCGAACTGCCAATAATAGCTTTCTTCCTCACGAAGATAGGTATTCTTTCACCTAAATTCATGAGACAATACAGGAAGCATGCAATAGTGGTCATCTTTATAATTGCTGCAATTATCACTCCTCCCGATGTCTTTTCTCAGACGCTGGTCGCCATTCCTCTTCTTCTTCTCTACGAGGTCAGCATCTTTATTTCGGCAAGAGTTATGAGGCAAAAGGATAAAGACCGCAAAGAATTCTTCGATGGGGATGAAAAAGCCGAACCAGCAACTTCATAGTATTTTAAATGAAACTGTACACAGAAAATCTTGTCAAGAAATATCGCAGCAGGACAGTTGTTGACCATGTTTCTGTTGAGGTTGAACAGGGTGAGATAGTTGGATTACTGGGACCAAACGGTGCAGGTAAAACAACTACCTTTTACATGATTGTCGGGTTAATAAGACCAAGAGAAGGAAAAATATTTCTGGATGAAGAAGAAATTACTATGCTTCCCGTATATAAACGCGCAAGAAAAGGTATCGGCTATCTTGCACAGGAAGCTTCAGTATTCAGAAACATGTCAGTTGAAGATAACATTCGTGCGGTTCTTGAAATGTCCGGCTTTCCCAGGGAGGAACAAGCAGAAAGGCTGGAGACTCTTCTGGTTGAATTCGGATTGCAGAAAATAAGGTCCAATAAAGGGATCCAGCTTTCCGGAGGTGAGAGAAGACGTACCGAAATTGCACGGGCTCTTGCCCTTAAACCGAAATTCATTTTACTCGACGAACCTTTCGCAGGAGTTGATCCGATTGCTGTTGAAGATATTCAGGAGATTGTATCAAAACTTAGGGAAAAAAATATAGGAATTCTTATAACCGATCATAACGTTCATGAGACACTTTCAATCACCGATCGTGCTTACCTCCTTTTCGAGGGTCGTATCCTTAAATCAGGTACATCTGCGCAATTGGCAGATGATGAGCACGTAAGAAAAGTCTATCTAGGAAAGAATTTTGAGTTGCGCAGGTAATTTAATCAATTTGTTTTCATAATAAATTATTATACTTTTGCGGGGAATTTAACCGCGGATGTGTCGTAATTGGTAGCCGAGCAAGACTTAGGATCTTGTGTCTTCGTGACGTGGGGGTTCGAGTCCCTTCATCCGCACAAAAGTGTCAAGCCGCCCGTAACCTCTTTAAAAGTGCGTTTTGGCGGTTTTTTTAACCATGGCAATAAACAACAATTAATATGAACATTACCAAAGAAAACATCGACGATCTGAATGCTGTTTTGAGGGTTAAGATCGAAAAAACCGATTATGAAGATAAGGTTGAAACAGTACTGAAGGATTACAGGAAGAAAGCAACAATAAAAGGATTCCGCCCGGGAATGGTTCCCATAGGACTTATAAAAAAAATGTACGGCAGAGCTGTCGAGATTGATGAAATCAATAAGGTTGTTACTGATAATATTCAGAAGTATCTTGCAGATGAAAAACTTGAAATCCTTGGTGATCCGCTTCCAAAAGCAGATGAGCAGGACAAAATTGACTTCGGAACCCAGGAGGATTTTACCTTTACATTTGAGCTCGGACTAACGCCCGAAGTTGATCTGAAACTGTCTAAAAAAAATAAAGTCAACCAGTACGAGATTATCATTGATGAAAAGATGAGGGGCGAGTATCTCGAAAACTATACCCGCCGGTATGGTGAATTGAGAAAAGCTGAACAGACTGAAGAGAAAGATGTAATTAAAGGCAGGATTGAAGCAATTGATGATAATGGCATTGTGATACCTGAAGGCCCTTCTGTTGAAGAGACTTCACTTGGCATTGACATAATTAAAGATAAAAAAATCAAGAAAGAGTTTATCGGAAAAAATATCAGCGATTCAATTGACTTCGATCTGAAAAAAGCATACCCTAATGATACAGAGATAGCAGGTATTTTACATAAGAAGAAGGAAGAGGTTACCAATCTTGGAGCAAATTACCGATTTACAATTAATGATATAAGCAGGTTTCATCCTGCTGAACTGGGAAAAGAACTTTTCAACAGGATCTTTGGAGAAGGAGTTGTAAACTCGGAAGAGGAATTCATGAAAAGAATTGAAGATGAGATCACAATTAACCTGAAACGAGAAAGCGATTTTAAGCTCAGGATGGATATTAAAAACATAGCAATGGAAAAAACTGATTTCCAGCTTCCTGAAGAATTCCTGAAAAAATGGCTTCTCAGAGTCAATGAAAAATCCACCGAAGAGCAGATTGAGAAAGAATTTGATAGTTTCAGGAAAGACCTTAAGTGGCAATTGATAAGAAACAAAGTTGCCCGCGACAATGAAGTGAAAATCAGTGAGGAAGAGTTGCAGAAGGAGGCTGAAAACATAACAAGATATCAATTCCAGCAGTATGGACTTTTCTATGCTACCGATGAACAGATCACTAATTATGCAAAAGATACTCTGAAAAGAGATGAAGATGCAAAAAGAATAGCCGATAAAATACTTGAGGAGAAGGTCATTCTTTTCATGAAGGAAATGGTAAAGCTTGAAAATAAGAGTGTTACAATCGAAGAATTTAATAAGCTTTTTGAATCGTAATCAATGCTTTGTGATGATTTATTTTTATTTTAGTATCTTTGCATGTTAATTTCAAATGCTAAAAATATGAGTATTCTTGACGATTTTGGAAAGTATGCTAAAAGCAAACGCGGAGTCAGTAGCCTGGGTCTGCACAAATACGCTTCCGTTTATGGAAGCTATATATCACCTACTATTATTGAAGAGAGACAGCTAAATGTGGCATCTATGGATGTCTTTTCGCGTCTTATGATGGACAGGATTATATTCCTTGGTTTACCCATTGATGATTATGTAGCTAATATTATACAGGCACAGTTACTCTATCTCGATTCAACAGATCCCGCAAAAGATATTTCGATATATTTCAATACTCCGGGCGGCTCAGTTAATGCAGGACTGGGTATATATGATACAATGCAATTTATCTCAGCTGACATAGCTACAATTTGTACGGGAATGGCAGCTTCTATGGGTGCAGTGCTTCTTACTGCAGGTAAGAAAGGCAAAAGATCTGCTCTCAAGCATTCAAGGATTATGATCCATCAACCGATGGGCGGTGCAGAAGGAGTGGCTTCAGATATTGAAATAACAGTACGAGAAATCGTAAAACTTAAGAGAGAGCTTTACGAGATAATTGCACTTCATTCCGGAAATACTATTGAAAAAGTTGAAAAAGATTCTGACAGAGATTATTGGATGACGTCCCAGGAGGCTAAAGATTATGGAATGATTGATGAGATCCTGGTGAAAAATATAAAATAATTTACAATGGATAAATGTTCTTTTTGCGGCAGAACCAAGAAAGAGGCCAATATGCTTATTGCTGGGCTTGAGGGTCATATCTGTGACCATTGCATTGAGCAGGCTCACAGCATAATGAACGAGGAACTTGGCAGCAAAAAGAATGTACCTTTTGATACTATTAACCTTCTTAAACCCACCGAGATCAAGAATTTTCTCGACCAGTATGTCATTGGTCAGGATATGGCTAAGAAAATCATTGCAGTTGCAGTGTACAATCACTACAAGAGGTTGATGCAAAAGCCCGATTCTGAAGATATTGAAATTGAAAAATCAAATATCATCCTTGTCGGTGAGACTGGCACCGGGAAAACACTTCTGGCCCGGACTGTAGCAAAAATGCTGCATGTTCCTTTTACCATTGTTGATGCAACTGTACTTACAGAGGCAGGTTATGTTGGTGAAGATATTGAAAGTCTTCTGACCAGGTTGCTGCAAAATGCAGATTATGACGTTAAAGCAGCCGAGAAAGGCATTGTATTTATTGATGAAATCGATAAAATTGCGCGAAAAGGTGATAATCCCTCCATAACCCGTGATGTATCCGGTGAAGGTGTGCAGCAGGGACTTCTGAAATTACTTGAGGGTTCGATTGTAAATGTGCCGCCACAGGGAGGACGAAAACATCCTGAACAGAAAATGATCCCTGTGGATACAAAAAACATACTTTTTATCTGCGGAGGAGCTTTTGAAGGCATTGATAAGAAAATTGCACAACGGCTCAATACCCAGATCGTTGGTTTTGGCACTTCAAAAATCCGTGAAAGAGTGGATAAAGGTAATCTGCTTCAATATATTGCACCTCAGGATCTCAGATCATATGGACTTATTCCTGAAATAATCGGCAGGCTGCCTGTTCTTACACATCTCAATCCTCTAGACAGGGAAGCTCTGAGAGCAATACTCACCGAACCAAAAAACGCTTTGGTGAAACAGTATATCAAACTGTTCAGAATGGACAATATTGAACTCACTTTTGCAGACGGGGTACTCGAATATATTGTAGATAAAGCCATTGAATTTAAGCTAGGAGCCCGGGGGTTGAGATCAATATGTGAGACTATTATGCTGGATGCTATGTTCGAAATGCCATCTATTGATACAAATGAGTTGGAAATAACAATCGATTACGCGAACCGTAAGCTTGAAAGAATAAACCTTAAGATACTGAAGGCATCCTAGTAATTTCGAAATGATGGAACCTCTCCGAGGTTCAAATCAGCCTAGATAAATTCATCTTATAAACCGCAAAACGGGTTTTTCAATTATCATATTGACAAGATTAGTTAAACAAACCGCGGAGCGGTTTCATCAATAATAAATAATTGATGTTTAACAGAATCTGTGATCATCAAATGAAGTGGATTAATTGATTTGTATATCAGAATTTCATAAATTTGATATGATAAAGACGACAAATTAAAATGTTGACTTCCGGAAAATAACATTTAATCAAAAAAACAAACATTGGTTTTATTTGAACCAATTATGAAACAGAAGAGAGCTGAATGGTTCTACAACGTATTAATAATAGTGACTTTGATTGTGATTTCTGGTAGTTGTAAGAAGGATGCTCAAAAGAGTGACCGATATGATTTGTTCCCTCTCAAAGTCGGCAACGAATACTACTATAAGTACTCATATAGTTACAGCGCTTTTTTCGTTGGTAATGGTACAATTGGTAACGAGAAATGGACAGTTTTAACAGACTCGGTAAAAAATAATAATGTTGAATACTTTATTGAAAAGAAATTGAATGGCATTTATATTGATTGGAGTACTTCACAAGGCAATAGTCACAGAGATACCACAATTATTAAAGATAGTACAGGTCACTTTATAATAACTGAAAATCCAAAAGGAGATTTACTCTTCTTTGAGATAACGATTCCAAGGTATTCTAATAAACCAGATACTGTAATACATATAATCCAATCCATGGACTTTCAAAAAACTTACTATTTTAGTTCAGGTCGTGGATTGACACAATATTACAAGTCCTGGGGATTGATGGAAAGCCAAATTAGAGAGTCATATATACAGGATAGTGTAAAAATATCCAATTAAATTAGACGTCCCTAAAATCCCACTTATTTTTATTTTTTCTTTCGTATATTACATATGTATAGGAGATCCTATCGCTATCTGTTTCATTAAACTCCTCTTTTTCTGTAATTTCCCATATACTCAGATCAATTTCAGGGAAATAGATATCTGCAGGCGCTTTTTTATGAACATGAGTTATATACAGACGGTCAGCAATTGGCATAAACTGCCGGTAAATGCTCCCACCTCCGATAATAAATATTTCTTCATCAGGTCCACATTTACTTAGCGCATCATCGATAGAATATGCTGTGACAGAATTTTCGATGCATTCATTGGGATTGTCCGTGAGAACTATGTTTTTCCGACCTGGTAACGGCCTTCTGGGCAATGATTCCCAGGTTTTTTTTCCCATTATAACTGTGTTCCCCGATGTCAGCCTTTTAAATCTCTTCAGATCTTCGGAAATGTGCCATAAAAGCTCATTATCCTTTCCAATTCCCCAATCTTCAGAAACAGCAACTATAATTGAGATCATACTTTAAATATTATACTGAAATATCACCTTTAATATGAGGATGGGAAAAATAATCCGACAAGGTAAAATCATCAAATCTGAATTTGGTTATATCTGTTACCTCGGGATTAATTGACATTTGAGGCAGCTTATATGGCTCCCTGGTGAGTTGAAGTTTTACCTGATCAATATGATTGAGGTAAATATGTGCATCACCAAGTGTGTGAACAAAATCCCCCGGTTTTAGACCGGTTATCTGTGCTACTATAAGTGTTAACAGGGCATATGATGCAATGTTAAACGGCACACCAAGAAAAATATCAGCGCTTCTCTGATAAAGCTGACACGATAACTTCCCTCCTGCAACATAAAACTGGAATAAAATATGACAGGGAGGAAGAGCCATCTTATCTAATTCACCAACGTTCCAGGCACTTATAATATGCCTGCGTGAGTCGGGTGATTTCTTAATTGAACTGATAACATTTTCCAGCTGATCGATCTTTTTTCCACCTTCGGAAGGCCATGATCGCCACTGGTATCCATAAACCGGTCCCAGGTTTCCATCTTTATCAGCCCACTCGTTCCATATCTTTACTCCATTGTCGTTCAGGTATTTGGTATTTGTATCTCCTGAAATAAACCAGAGTAATTCATAAATAATAGACTTGAGATGGAGCTTTTTGGTTGTAAGAAGTGGAAAGCCCTCTTCAAGGTTAAATCTCATCTGATAACCAAATACGCTTATCGTTCCGGTACCTGTCCTGTCATTCTTTTCAGTCCCGGTTTTTAATACGTGATCGAGTAGTTCAAGATATTGCTTCATTCCTGTTTCTCCGATTTGTTATTCGGGTGTAATTCTTGCTGCCCATCCTCCACCGGGAGCAAGATGAATTTTCATCTTATCACCCGATTTAACATTTGTTTTCAGATGTTTATAATCGCCTGCATACCTGTCGGCATTTATACCATCCCGAAATATTTCCATAGAATAATTCCCGGCAGGGAGAAATGAAAGGTCAAGATCCATGTCGCGACTGGTCCAGTCTGTAATCGCTCCAACAAACCATTCTTTTCCTGACCTTCTTGCAAGCAAAAGATAATCACCTACTTTGCCATCAATCCCGATAATATCATCCCATACTGTAGGTATATTGACGATAAAATCTGTTGTCTCCTGCTCTTTCATATAGGTTGAAGGGCTGTCTGATAACATCTGCAACGGGCTTTCATAAATAATGTATAATGCTACCTGATGAGCTCTTGTACCCTGACTCTCTGGCCGTGTATAATTTGGAGTAAAATTAGCTTTGTCCATATTAACCATGGCTCCCGGGGTATAATCCATTGGTCCTGCTACCATTCTGGTAAAAGGGATTGTTGCATCATGGTCGGGATCAATATCTTTGCTCCATTTATCATTCTCCATTCCTTTCACACCTTCTCGGGTGAGAGCATTTGGCCAGGTACGTCCCAGACCATCAGGTTTATATGCTCCATGAAAGTCAATGATAAGATGATGCTCTGCAGTTTTCCTTGCAGCTTCAAGGTAAAAATTAACAACCTTCTGATCATCCCTCTGCATAAAATCAACCTTGACACCTTTAACTCCCCATTTTTCATACAAAACAACCGCTTCATCCATTTTATCCCAGAAAGTTTTCCAGGCTACCCATAATATTACTCCCACATTCTTACTTTCAGCATAATGGCAGAGTTCCGGAATATTAATATCAGGTATGGATTTAAGTATATTACTGGAGTCATACCAGCCTGCATCGAGAATAATGTACTCAATCTTGTTCTTTGAAGCAAAATCGATATAGTATTTATAAGTATCGTTGTTTATACCGGCTCTGAAATCAACACCATATATATTATTGGCATTCCACCAGTCCCATGCTACATGTCCGGGTTTGATCCATTTTGTATCTGCTATTTTATTTGGTGGTGCCAGTTTATAAACCATATCGCTTTCGAGCAGCTTGATATCGCTTGGGGCAATAACAAATACTCTCCATGGAAAAGTGCGGACACCATTTGTCTTTGCAATATAGTCTTTAGTGCTGGTAATCAATAGATCAAGTTCCCCTTTCTGTTTCTCGGTATCAGGATATTTTGACCAGATACCTGATATTTTTCCTGATCCGCCACCAACAAGCCACATCCCAGGGTAATCTTCAATATCAGATTCGGTAATAAGTACATCAACCCCGTTTACCTGAAAAAGTGTTGGCAGGCTGGCAAGATGCTTATTGGCTATTGTGTCGAGGGATGAATAGATAAATGTCCTTTCGTTATGCGACATAAAACTGGTTTCCAGCGGATACCATGAGTGTGAGCCCGCCGGGAAAATAAAATCTGAGATTTCATTTTTTACAGTAATCTCATCTTTCATAAAAGTTTCGAATCTGTAAGCGACACCATCGTTATAAGCTCTGAACTGAAGAGAAAACCCTGAACTGAAAGTGATTGTCAGGATATTGCAGTTATCTATGATCTCTGATTTCTTATTCGCAACAACCGGTTTGATGATATCATTCAGCTGGCTGACTGCTGCTTTCCTGACTTTTTCATTTTCGCCAAGAATTTTCCCATTTGCCAGGATCATTGCAATTTTTGAGTTGTTTATTATCTCTTTGCCTTCACGTGTTGCGGACCATTTTATGTCAGTACCCACATTTATTGTCAATGAAATTTTACTGTCGGGCGAAATGACCTTATACTCTTTTGCCACAGAATAATAGACCGTAATCACCGATAAGAAAGTAATTAATAATGTTCTTTTCATTATAATAAGTTTATGATTATTAATTTCAAGATTATGAAGAATGGGTTATCCCTTCTTTTTCTTTCTTTTCTCGATCTCATCCCTTACAGTTGCAGCCCGTTCATAATCTTCGGTCTTGATGGCCTCATCTATCATTTTATAAAGCTCTTCATCAGAATAGGTGTCATACTTTGTTTTTTCAGGTTCGAAGAAATTTTCAACTTCATTTACTGAGGATATTTCACTATCGGTGGGATTAACTGTAATACCTGCTTTTTTAAGGATTTCTTCGGTGATATATATAGGACATCCGAATCTCAATGCTATTGCAACTGCATCGGATGTTCTGCTGTCAATTGAATATTCCTTTTCTCCGTTGTTACAAACCAGCTTTGAGAAAAATACCCCCTCTTCAAGTTTATAAATCATTACTTCGATTACCGAGATGTTAAACTCATCCGCAAATTTTTTAAAAAGGTCATGAGTCAATGGGCGGGGAGGATCGAGATTCTCAAGTTTGATTACAATTGCCTGTGCTTCAAATCCCCCGATAATAATAGGGATCCTTCTGTCTCCGTTTTCTTCGATCAATATCAACGCATAAGCTCCCGATTGAGTCTGACTATATGATATGCCCATCACTTTTAGCTTTACTCTCTTCATATCAATTGTTTATGCGCCTAAGAAATTACTGGTTTTCTGTTGTATCTGACAAATATAAAGATATTAGCACTAACACTTAGAGTGAGAATATTCTTTTTTATCAACATCCTTACAATAAAATCCATCTCTTTGTTCATTCATCATCACAGGAAATTAAGAGAGTTAAGACTATCTGATATCTGATTACCATTTGACAATAAAAATTTAGTCTTATTGGTTTGTAAATAATCTAATTTTTATATCTTTGCAGTCCAATTTTGGATAAATCCGAAGGGGCTACTGAAAGTTATACGATCGAATGATTATATACGCCTCACGGAGTAACGTAAAAAAAAGATAAGATGTACGCAATCGTAGAAATTGCAGGTCAGCAGTTTAAAGTTGAGCACGGCAAAAAGATTTTTGTTCACAGGCTGGAATTTGAAGAGGGAAAAGAAGTCGAATTTAACAAGGTTCTTTTAATTGAGGATGAAGGTAAAATAACAATCGGAGAACCTGCAATTAAAGATGCCGTTGTCGGAGCCAGGGTTCTCGAAAAGGTAAGAGGGGACAAAGTAATTGTTTTCAAGAAGAAGAGGAAAAAAGGTTACAGGGTTAAAAACGGACACCGTCAGAATTTTACACAGATTGAAATTATCAGTATAAACGGTATAAAATCACCGGTAAAAGCTGCTCCCAAAAAGGCCGAATCAAAGGTAACTGAGGTTTCAGTAGCTGAAGAAACCACAAAGGAGAAGAAAGCTGTGAAGAAACCAGCCGCTAAAAAAGAAGTAGCCCCTGTTAAGAAAACTGCTGCGAAAAAAGTAGCAGAGAAAAAACCGGCTAAGAAAAAGCCTGCCGCAAAGAAACCCACAAAAGGCAAAGAATAATTAACTGAAAGTTTAAGCAAATAAAAATATAGAATTATGGCACATAAGAAAGGAGCAGGTAGTTCACGCAACGGTCGCGATTCTGAAAGCAAACGATTGGGAGTGAAGCTCTTTGGCGGCCAGAAAGCCAAGGCAGGCAACATTATAGTTCGCCAGAGAGGGACCAAACATAATCCGGGCAATAATGTTGGCCTCGGAAAGGACCACACTCTATTTGCACTCACCGACGGAGAAGTTGAGTTCAAAAGAAAAAAAGATAATAAGACTTATGTATCGGTTAAGAGTGTGAAATAGTTAAACATTCCCATTACTAAATCTATTTATCGATAGGTTATTTCACACCCTAAACCGCTTACAGTGTAAGCAATTAACTTAAAAGACTGAGGCTCCCGAAATTCTTTTCTCTTACAGGAAAACTTTATCGGGAGTTTTTTGATATTTTTACAGCAGGCACCTTCGCCTGCTTTTTTTATTAATTCATAACTGAATATGTTAACAATAAACCTTATTCGTGAAAAGAAAGAATTTATTATTGAACGGCTGAAAGTCAAAAATTTCGAAGCAGAAGAAATAATTAACAGAATTCTTGTTCTCGATTTATCACGCCGTGAGATACAATCCAAAACTGATATGATGCAGGGAGACATGAATCGTATCTCCAAAGAGATAGGCTCTCTGATGAAGGAAGGAAAAAGAGATGAAGCTGAGGCTGCAAAGGAGAAAACATATTCAATCAAAGAAGAAATCAAGGCTCTTAACGATAAAATCATACCTATCGATAATGAATTGCGTAGTGAGATCATCCGGTTGCCGAATCTTCCGCATGAATCTGTTGCACCTGGCTACGGTTCTGACGATAACGTTAAAGTCCGCGAAGGCGGGCATATGCCTCACATTTCTGATACTGCCCTTCCCCACTGGGATCTTATTAAAAAATATGATATTATTGATTTTGATCTTGGTATTAAACTCACCGGAGCCGGATTTCCTGTATATAAAGGTAAAGGAGCAAAACTGCAGAGAGCTCTCATCAGCTTTTTCCTTGATGAAGGGGAAAAAGCTGGTTATTTGGAGGTGATGCCTCCCATACTGGTTAATGAAGATTCGGGGTTTGGTACCGGTCAGTTGCCTGATAAAGAGGGACAAATGTATCATGCAACACTTGACAACTTTTATCTGGTACCTACTGCCGAAGTCCCGGTTACAAATATTTACAGGGATGTGATAATAAATGCTGACATGCTTCCCATTAAAAACATAGCTTATACTCCTTGTTTCAGAAGGGAAGCAGGTTCATGGGGAGCTCATGTAAGAGGACTCAACCGGCTACATCAGTTTGATAAAGTTGAAATTGTCAGGATTGCGCACCCCGATCATTCTTATGAGTCTCTTGAAGAGATGGTAACCCATGTCGAGGGGCTAGTTTCCAAACTTGATCTTCCATATCGTATACTCAGACTATGTGGTGGCGATATGTCATTTACCTCTGCACTCACTTACGATTTTGAGGTATGGTCAGCCGCTCAAAAGCGCTGGCTTGAGGTAAGTTCGGTATCTAATTTTGAATCATTTCAGGCTAACAGGCTGAAATGCAGGTTTAAAGAAAAGGGAGATAAACAAACACGCCTGGTGCATACACTCAACGGAAGCGCACTGGCGCTGCCAAGAATTGTCGCGGCCATACTTGAAAATAACCAGACCGGATCAGGAATTAAGATACCTGAGGTCCTGGTACCTTATACTGGATTTGATATGATCAATTAGAAGAAATTCAAACTTTTTTATCTTTTAGGAAGTTCCGGAAGAATTCAACATAAGTAAGAATGAAGAACAAACGAATAGTGAATTAAGAAGAAAATTTCTGCATTCAACATTCTAATGTTCGTTGTTCTTACTTCAAAAATATTATGGACAAAAACCATCAATCTTACTTATATGCCGGATTGGCTATATTGTTCTGGTCAACAGTTCCGACAGCATTTAAAATCAGCCTCAGGGAACTTGATATTCTTCCGGTGCTTACAATTGCGTCTCTTACTTCAACATTTCTATTACTTATTGTTATTTTAACCGGGAAAAAAGCTCATCTCATAAGAATAACCACACGGAAAGAACTTTTAACCTCTGCAATACTTGGGTTCATAAATCCTTTTCTCTATTATCTTATTCTTCTTAAAGCATACCAGTTGCTTCCTGCTCAGATCGCACAGCCTCTTAATATGATCTGGCCGATAATAATTGTATTCCTTTCTGTCCCCATTCTCGGACAAAAAATTGAAAGAAGAAGCTTTATAGCTCTGTTTATCAGCTTTATAGGAGTTTATATAATCTCCTCTCAGGGCAGGCTTTTTAATCCTGGTCAGTCAGATCTTACAGGCGTATTTCTTGCTACGGGAAGTTCTGTATTCTGGGCATTCTATTTTATCTTAAATGTAAAAGATAAAAGGGATGAAGGAGTTAAGCTCCTTCTTAACTTTGTTTTTGGTTCAATCTATCTTATTATTACAATAATTGTCACCGGGGAATGGCACATTGAACCGGGTTTCAGGGGAACGGCAGCATCTGTCTATATTGGTATATTTGAGATGGGAATAACATTCCTTTTCTGGCTGAAAGCCCTTCAGATGGCTTCTACCACAGCGAAAGTAAGTAACCTGGTTTACCTGGCTCCCTTTCTTTCTCTGGTTTTTATACACTATATTCTTCATGAACCCGTTTATTATACTACACCTTTGGGGTTAGTATTTATCATTTCAGGAATCTTTATTCAAAACAGGCGATCAAAAATCATGGTTTAATTGTTATATCCAATATATTATATCATCAGAAATATGAAAAAGCTTATTATTCTACTCTCTTTCGCAATTCTAGGATTGAGTTCCTGTAAAAAAGAGGTCACTCCGGCAGTAACTACTCCGACAGTGGATGAACAGGCAAGGGATACTCTTTATTCTATAATGAATCAATATTATTTCTGGTATAAGTTAATGCCAGTTGTCGTTAAAACAGATTACAAAGACCCCTATACTCTTTTGGATGCAATGGAATATAAGACTCTCGACAGATGGAGTTTTGTGGAAACCTATACTCAGTATGTAGACCAGAATAATGGCACCTTCGTCGGTCATGGAATAAGCATGGGTCTTGATCCGACCAATCAGGTACGAATTGCACAGATTTACTATAATTCTCCATTGTATGCTAAAGGAGTCCGAAGGGGATGGATAGTGAAAAAGCTTAATGGCACTGATCTGGCTCCAATATTTATTGCAAATGATGCCACCGCGTATGACAATCTGATTGGTGCTTCTTCCGCAAGCGTAACCAATACCTTTCTTTTTCAGACTCCACAAGGGAAAGATTCAACAATTACTTCAACAAAGGCATCTTTTACATTAAATACCGTTATTGTTGCAGATACTTTGCATCTGAAATCGGGAATTACAGGGCATCTTGTATTTGACGAGTTCATTCCTCCATCAAACCAGGAATTGCTAAATGCATTTACATATTTTGGTCAGAATAATATTAAAGATCTTATTGTAGATTTAAGGTATAACGGAGGAGGCGATCTAAGTGTACTTACAAATATGGCAAGTTATGTTGCAGGGGCCGCAAGATTTAATTCTACCTTTCTTACGCTGACATTTAATGACAAAAATTCTGCATCAAACCAATCTTATAATTTTAATTCAGTACCATCGCCACTTAGTATATCAAGATTAGTTGTCATCACAACGAGAGGAACAGCCTCTGCAAGTGAAGATTTTATCAACGGACTAAAGCCCAGTTTTGATGTGAAAACCATCGGTGATACAACTAATGGAAAACCCGTTGGAATGGTTGGATTTCCATATCCCAATACTCAAACTGCTTATGTGTTTTGGCCGATAACTTTCTCATTGGTTAACTCTGCAGGTCAAGGTGATTTTTATAAAGGTTTTGTACCTGATAAATATGTCCCAGATGATATTACTCATGACTGGAGTGACAGAAATGAAGGATGCCTTAAGGAATCGATTTATTATCTTGAGCACGGCAACGTTTCATCAAAAGAATTAATGATTAAACAACCTTCAGTACGCGTTATGTTTTCTGAAAAGCCTTTAAAGAATAATAATGCATACATCATAAAAAAATAAACTATTATTGAAAAAGGCGTTTGTGTACCTTCGAGTTACCCTTTGTGTACCTTTGTGGTAAATAGAATTTATTATCAACAGAAAAACCAATTGAAAGTTAAACCAAAGGAGAGGATAATTCTGGGTATTGATCCTGGTACGAGTATCACAGGATATGGAGTTATAAAAACTTCCGGTACAACCCCTGAGCTTATAACGATCGGATCGATAGATCTTTCAAAGTACGAAGATCACTACCTTAAATTAAAACACATTTTTGAGAGAACTATCGGGATTATTGATGAATATCATCCCGATGAACTGGCTATAGAGGCTCCTTTCTACGGTAAAAATGTTCAGTCGATGCTAAAATTAGGCAGGGCACAGGGTGCCGCTATAGCCGCAGCACTTACCCGCTCATTACCAATATTTGAATATGCTCCCAGGAAGATCAAAATGTCAATAACCGGTCAGGGAGCAGCGTCGAAGGAGCAGGTAGCTGCAATGCTGATGAATATCCTGAAATTCAATCTGAGTGAGATAAAACTGGATGCCACTGATGGCCTTGCTGCTGCTCTTTGCCATTTTTACCAGACAAATAATCCAACTCAGGAAAAAGCCTTCAACAGTTGGAAAGATTTCATTAATAAAAATCCCAAGAGAGTAAAAAAGAAAGGGGAATAAACCGGTTAGACTACCGCAAATGCCAGTGCCACTACACTTACCTTTACTCCTTCAATCTTAAGTAGTTCATTTGTACACGATTCAATAGTAGATCCTGTAGTGATGACATCATCCACAAGTAAAACATGCTTCCCCAATATTGATAACGGATCTATTACCTGGAAAATACCTTCAACATTTGTCCATCTTTCGTACCGCGAACGTTTTGTCTGCGTTGCTGAAACTATTGTTCTTACAAGGGATTTTATATCGACGGGTAAATTGGCAACTTCGGCAATTCCTTTTGATATAGTTTCGCTTTGATTGAAGCCGCGAACACGTTTTTTGGCGGGATGAAGCGGAACCGGAATTATGAGATCAATATCATTCGTAAAACCTGATGCTATAAGAGATAAACCATAAATTCTGCCAAGTTCATAACCTATCTCCCTGATTCCCTTATACTTCAGATTATGAATCAGATTCCTGATGCGACTGCCTTTATTGTAATATGAAAAAACTGCTGCTTTTTCTACCATACATCTTCCCCAAAAGAGCTGAGCTACAGGATTATTAGTAACATAATGATAATTTGTCCTTGGAATAACAACATAACATTCAGTACATATCAGGCTTTCATTCCTCATTAAATGGTTCCCACAGGCATAGCACAGCCGTGGAAATAAAAGACTGATAAAATCGTCCCAGAAATCATATATGTAACTCATGCAGCGAGCAGAATTATACTATAAAGATATGAAAAATACTATTTAATTTTGAACCCTTCCCATAAATATGTAACCAATTATTTAATAATCGTAGAGGTTTCACAATCACATCAAAGAATGACCCTGCCGCTGATTTTAGCTGCGATATCTTTAAATTCCTCAACTGTGAATTTAAGCTTAGGGTTTTTGAAGTTAATATCTTCCATGCTATCCATTGGTACAAGATGTATATGGGCATGCGGTATTTCAAGACCAAGAATGGCGACTCCGATCCGGTTGCAGGGAATTGCAATTTTAATTGCCGAAGCAATTTTCTTTGAAAAAATAATCATCCCGGCTAAATAAACATCATCCAGGTCAAAAATATAATCTGTCTCCTTTTTGGGGACGACCAGTGTGTGTCCTGCTTTTAAAGGGTTTATGTCGAGAAATGCAAAATAATTGTCATTCTCGGCAATCTTATAACATGGAATTTCCCCTTTAATTATTTTGGTAAAAATCGTGGCCATAATGGCAAAGGAAATGAATTATTAAATCGAAATGGAAATAATTTCAAATGGTATAGTCCCGGAAGGTACTTTAATCTGAACTATATCACCTACTTTTTTCCCGATAAGACCCTGGGCAATAGGCGAACTTACGGCAATCTTTCCGAGTTTAAAATTTGCTTCACTTTCAGGAACAATCAGGTATTCCATAATCGAATTATTGGTTTTATTCCTGATCTTAACCCTGTTTAGTAATCTTACTGATGAGATATCAATTTTTGATTCGTCTAAAATTCTGGAGCGAGCAACAATATCTTCAAGCTTCGATATCCTTAGCTCAAGCATACCCTGTGCCTCTTTGGCAGCAGCATACTCAGCGTTTTCAGAAAGGTCGCCTTTATCCCTTGCATCAGCTATCTGCCTGGAGATTGAAGGTCTCTCAACATTTCTTAATTGGTCGAGCTCCTCTTTCAGTTTCTGAAGACCTTCTACAGTCACATATATAACCTCTGACATTTTTCCCTTGTGTATTAAAAAAATAAGAAGAATTTCGGGGTCGCCGGAACTCTTCAAGAACAAATATATAAAATTTTTTAACTATTTACAAATAATAATCTTGTGAACAGGTGTTTTACAAGTATTTATCCTCAAAATTAATCATTATTTATATTTTTTCCCTGCTCTTTTTGTGCTTGCCTTAACTTTTTTCCTTTTTTCCTTATCACGTTCTGAATAATCTTTTTTATTTTGCTTCATACGAGCCTGTACTTCAGGCGTTTGAATATCTATTGTTCTTTTTTGTGAACGCTTCACAGTTTTTTCGTAAGCCTTTTCAAGCTTCCGGTCATTTGCTTCCTGCTTCCTCTTAGCTTTGAGAATTGTTCCTGGTTCTTTTACTTTTGCCTCTTTCTTAATTCCAGGCGTTTTACCGAATAATTCCTTCTCGGGGTTCTTATGAAATATCTGACCATTACACGATCCGATTCCCAATAATAAAAGAAAAAGGTAAAGAAAAAGCTTTCTCACAGATAAATTATTCATCTTCAGATATTACAATAAAAAATTCTCAATTCCGTTA